>OJJF01000056.1_pt1 | contig 129441 bp, 97 predicted proteins | sample 1596121 | NCBI WGS metagenome assembly OJJF01 (sample SAMEA4350135, study PRJEB24818) | metagenome | biome: human; feature: gut; material: faeces | place: Denmark | collected 2013-09 | reverse complement strand
AGTTGATGCAGAATAAAACAGAATATTGTAATTCGCTCGTTTCTAAAGTGTTACCTATTATCTACAAAGTGAGTGATAACTATTTTATTTTCAGTTAGATAGAGAATTGGTTGTGTTTAGCCATGTATGAACTTAAGTCAGCAGTCAATCCTAACACTCCTTTCAAAATCACCAGTTGGCTATTAAAATAACGAAGGGCCAGCTGATATTCACGATACGCTTCTTCTGTTCCTTCCTTGCTGGCGATCAGCGAAAAAAGATAAGGAGAGGCAGGATCAGTATTCATGTATTGCCTGATCAGTTTCATTGCTTCGGGCAGAAGAGTTACGGTCAGCATTCTGCCGGTCTTTCTTCGGCGATAAGTCAGGACATTCCCTTCTATATCACGCTTCTTCAAGTAAGCAAGGTCTACGAATGGAATGCCGCGAAGCATAAACATTAATAAAAAGAAGGCACGTGTACGTTGTAAGTCTCTGATTCCGGAATAAAGCTGATTCGGCAGCTTTGCCATCAATCGTTCCATATCCTCTTTGTCCAGTGCACGTTTTCTGTCAGCCCTCGTCCCTGTATAGACATAACGAAAATGATGAGGCACATAAGGAGCAAGATGTCGGTCAACCGCCCGGTTATACACTGCACGTAATGTGCGCATATAGGTGGAAACCGTATTCCAGCTACAATCTTTTCCACGCAAATACGTTTCGAAATTTTTTAGAAACTCCTGATTCACTTTCCGAAAAGGAAGATTCCCACTTCCATGGAATGAAATGACGGCTCTCATACTACTCCTGTAAATATGTGCGGTCCCATAATTCCCACTTTCCCGCAGCCCATCGGCTACGTCTTTCATGAATGAAATTAAATTCCCCATTATTATACGAATTTAAATGATACTTAAAAGGCTGTTTTAAGAGGAAGAAGATTCCCTTTCCCATGCTTCTTCCATAACACCTTTTCTTACTATTTCCCTAAATCTTAAAAGACAAAGATAGGGATATATTTGTTCAAAATCCCAAAGTGCTATTGGGCGTGTGACATTTTTGTATATATATTAAGTTTTATATGGGGAAGAATTATCATCAATGATATGCAATAAAAAGGGACGTTCCCAGGGAAAAAGGGGAAATTAGGAACGTCCCTTGAATAGAGTTAGCGAAAAGTCCGGTCTTTCGCAAGTGCAGACCTTTCCTCTCTTCACTAAAATAAACTAAGGACTATAGTGGGGAAATCCTTAGTGGGGAAAAACGACTATCAATCGCTTCACAGAGACAGATACCCGCAAAGTAGTCGCATCCGTTACTTACGTATCGGTTGAGCAACATGATTTATTCAGCAATACAGATACTCACCCGGTTTTCTTCCGGTGTTTTGTAGGGCTGAACAGTATCACCTTTAGAATCGGCAATGATTCTATCAGGAGTTATTCCCTTTGTTTTCAGAACTTCTGCAACATTAGCTGCACGTTTTTCGGACAGTGTTTTATTGATCTTAGAATTTCCTGTATTAGCATCCGCATAGCCGGTTACTTTTACCTTGGCAGACGGATTCTTCTGCAAATATTCTACCAACATATTGATTTTAGACTTTTGGTCGTCTTGTATCTTAGCCGAGTTCAAAGCAAAAAAGATATCCTGTTTCATTGGCTGTACCACTACTGCCTCTTTTTTAGGTTGTGGCTGCTCTACCACAGGAGCAGGTTTCGGTTGTTCAACAACTACAGGCTCTGCCTCGTAATACACAGGTGGAGTTTCTTTATAACCTTTGCCGAATTTAATATTCAAACCAAGGAGAGCATTGAACTGCCAGTCTGCATTTCCCGCTTTCTTTGAGTTGAACTTGTCGGACAAGACATTGGCATTACCTTCGATGTTAATGGACAAATGATCATTCAAACGCAGATTACATCCCAAGCCCATACGTCCGGCAACAAGAAACTTTCCTTCTGTCCAAAGATAATCCATTTTGTAACCGGCTGCATCAATTGCAACAGCCTCATCATTGTCGAAACCCCGATTGAGACCTACACCGGCGAAAACATAACCATTCAATACACGTTTGGGGTTAAAGCCGCAAAACAGCGTACTCAAATCCGAAACAATATCTACATTGCCCTGCAGATATTTATATTGGTAGTCTTGTCGGGGAGCGACCCAACTACCTTTTGCCTGCCATCCGCTGACACCCACACGGGCACCCCATGCGGGAGCAAACTGATAACCGACATTTACGGCAGCAGCCGGAGAGATAAGGTCAGTAAACTTAGCTTCACCTACTGTATGGGCAGCGCCTACTTGCACTTGCATAAACCAATGACGCTTAAATTCTGTTCTTCCTTCCTCCTTGATTTGTCTCTCTTGTGCAGAAGCAAATGTTCCACTCAATAATAAGGCAAATACAGCTATCCACAAATTCTTTCTTTTCATGCTTATCTCCTTTCTTTTTTAAGTGTGATATTGCGATGATTATTAAAGAAGGGTATCCTCTTTGATGAAGATACCCTTCTAAAACTATATTTTCATTAAAGATTTAATTTAATCCGAGAGTCTTATCATTTTTACCGTCGGTCTTTAAGAACCCAACAGCCGGCATCTTATATTCTGTATCGGCACGTTTCACAGGAACAGTAATCTTAAGTACCTTAGGAGTACAATTCTTGTTCCAGTCATGTGTGATTGTAACTGTCACGACAACCGGTTGATCATTAGTAACTGCACTACCACCTTCCTGAGACAAGTTGCTCCATGACAGAACACCCTTATCTGATACAGATGCGTGAGTTACGACGAATTCTTTATTCTCTACCTGATCTGCAGCATTGATCGCATACTTGATACTTACGTTATGTACTTCGTACAATGATTCACCGATTTTCAAACTATTGCGTACGAACCAACCGTTCTGAATAGCCGGATCCCACATCAAACCATTGGTTGTAGTCTTGTGAGTATCCCATAACTTGAACAGACGATATATCGGCAAATAATGACCTTCGTTTACATTGTCAGCAGCACCGTCAACCAAGTACCAAGAACCATTGTTTACTACTTCATAAGAAACAGGATCTACGAAACGTACATTGAATGTATAGAATCCGGTAGACTCTTTCTTAGTTGTAACACCCGGTATTGCAATAGGAATCTTACGATCGACACCATAGCTACCAACATAAACATATGCTCTGATTTCAAGCGGTTGTTCAAGCCATTCACAGTCGAATTGGTTGATTGTCAATACATGTTTGTTAGTCTCTCCATTATATGCCAATGTAACATCTCCACCATATTGAGTCGGGTTAACCAATTCGAAGCAAATAGTACCGCAAGGTAATACTTTAGCAAGGTTATTAGTCAACATTCCATCTTCAATGTTACAGCTCATTTTAAACGTTCCGCCGAATGGTGTTGTTGCGTCAACGTTTTCTTCAGTCGGATAGCCATATCCCAGCATATATTCTGTTCCTACAATATGGTTGTCACCGGCAGCCCACATAGACGGGTTGTAAGTCCATTCAGCAGCAGGATCAGTTACATTGAACTCAGCCTTGATTATGAATGACTTGTAAGTAGCCAAAGTACTCTTAGTAGAGAAACTGAATTCAAATTCATATTTACCAGCATGAGCTTCCGGAGTCAGTCCGAAGTATACATAGTTGTTTTGAGTTGTTGCCTCTCCGAAGATATTTGCCCAGTCAATCAACAAGTTCCATTTCTCATCGTCTTGACCATAGACATAGCCCGTATTCGTATATGCAGTCCACTTCGTATATTCGCTTCTAACTCCTGTTTGAGCATCAGTAAAGTATATCTTTATCGTATTTTCGATACCCGTGACACCATTACCATACAGTTCTACAAACTTCTCTTTACTTACACCTAACTTATTGAAGTACTGATCGAAGTCAATCTTAAGTCCATCAACAACATTAGCATTCGCAAATGCGCCATTACCCCACTGCTTCATATCTTCTCCACCAACGAGTGCAGTGCAGCCAAGTACCTGGTCTGTCAGATCTTCATTAGTCCAAGTATCAGTCAACTGTTCTGTTTCAACCAACTTGATTTTCAAGAGTTTAGACATTACCCATTTACCGTCAACAAACATTTTAACTTTAACAACCGGTTCACGACCAATAGAAGCTGTCTGAACTTTACCATCTACTAAGATCGGAGTCATTTTTCCTGTCTTAGAATCAAATGTCACATAACGTTCAGTCTGTCCTACTTCAGCCTCAGTATAATGAACATCTTCAAATTCGAAAGTAATATTTTCGAAGCCAAGATCTTCCAGTCTGTATTGTCCGTCTTTTGAAGAAAAGTCGGTATTCGTATAGAATTTAACAGCATAATCACGAATATAGTCTAACAATACCGGTTGGTCAGTATATAAGACATTGGCGATTACAGGTACGTCAACATTACTAGCAATGTAACTATTTCTTTGAGCAGCATTAAGCTCCTCAGCATACATGTGAGTCAAATCCGTAAATGTAGTAACCTGATCATTCAAATTACCATCTTTTATAGCTATACCGATCATTGCATCGTCCTGCTCAACCACCATACGTTTAGTGGCTACAAAATCAGAAACAACAATACCGTCATTAATAAACTTCTCGTTTTCATTCGTATTCTTAACGCGATAAGCAAGCATATTGACTTTACCGGCTTCACCGTATTTGCTGGATTCCTCCATAGGTTTGCCATCCGGATTATCATATACATTTTCTTCTGTTTCTTCAGAAGCTTTATACATCTTAAATACGTTCGGATTATCAGTATTATTACCAGCAGAAGCTTTCACAACCAGCTTACCTTGAGAGTTAACCGAAATCTTAGACAAAGGCAGTCCTATTTCAACAGCTCTGGTAGTGGTAGTAGCAGTCTGTTCAATAAAACCTAATCCCTCATAATATTTAGGATTAACGTTTGCAGGATTCAGCTTATACTCATATTCAGCCCATCCATTGACCAATGTGCGGTATAATGGCTGAAGAGCACTGTTGTATTCATATACTTTAGTAATACCTGTAGAGTTCTCATCATACCCGATAACCGGCAAGAATACAACATCGCCTAAATCTTCATTGATATTAGAAGTTACGTGAACTAAAGAAGATACGAAAGTAGCAGAATACTTATAAATCTTAGCAGAAGTAGCTTCGCCGGTTTCAGTTCTCAGATTACTGAAAATATAGTAATCTCCCATATCGGCCACAGAAACAACTCCCGGGATAATCCAAGTCATATCAGTCTTGTTCTCCGGTTTCACTTCATTCTTGTACCAGAATCCGTCTTCGCCCGGGATATAAGTATCACCATCGATTCCAGGCTCTCCTTGTTCACCCGGCTTTCCTTGTTCACCTGGCTTTCCTTGTTCACCCGGCTTTCCTTGTTCACCCGGCTTTCCTTGTTCACCGGCAGGTCCTTGTTCACCCGGATCTCCCTTGTCTCCTTTAGCCTTGAACTCTGTTTTCTTGCCATCCTGATACCAGTATCCGTCATCACCAATTGTCCATTGAGTACCATCTTTTCCAGCATCACCATTTTTGATGGTAAAGCTCTTACCGTTGCTCAATGTCACTTCCACACCACCGGTAATGTTCTCAACTTTTGTGATCACAGATCCCCCTTCGATCAGCTTGTTGATTTCCGCAATAGCGTTGGCATTTTCGGTTATCTTCTGCTCTAACCGATCGATATCGTCATCGTAGTCCTTACAACCTACATATGAAAATGTGGTTAGCGCCAATGCTCCGAAAAACATCACTCTAATAAATTTTTTCTTCATAACTACTTAAAAATTACATTAATAATATATTATTAAACACTAAGTTCCAATAATATTCGCCCGTTACTTTGTAGGTAACGGGAAACAGTCTGCAGCTACTCCTGAAGAAGCGTCCGAAGGGTAGATTAAAAACATTAGTATCAAAATATATTTAACCCCTGCTTTAGAATAGCAGCAGAGGGGAGGGAAATCTTTTGCAATAATAAGAGAGCATGGTGTGTTCTTCACAAAAAATCCGCAGTTTTGTTTGGTGTATTTCCTTTTTTTAGTAGTTTATCAGAAAAAATATCTTTTTTGTTTGCATGTTTTCCAAAATATGTTCATCTTTGCAGCGTATTATCTCCCCGTTACCTACAAAGTAACAGGCTTTAATTCAAACAATTACCTACCGAGAAAGACTTCCTAAAGGAAGAGAAGACCATTACATTCGCTTCATCAATTTTCTTATTCTTGAAAGGTTTCAGATAAGTCTCTGTGACAGTGATAGATGAATGTCCCATCGCTTCTGAAATGACACCGGGGTGCACCTCACAATAATAAGCCATCGTAGCCCATGTGTGACGCGCTGTATATGAACTCAGATCCGTAGTCAGTCCCAGCACTTGTTTCAGAATCATCAGCTGATAATTAAAGTTACGCAATGCCAACTGGTATTCCTTATATGCCTCCTCCGTTCCTTCCTTGCTGGAAATCAACGAAAAGAGATAAGGAGAAGCAGGATCAGTATTCATATGCTGTTTGATCAATTTCACCGCTTCCGGCAAAAGAGTCACAGTCAGCATTCTGCCTGTTTTCCTCCGGCGATAAGTAAGGACATTTCCGTCTATATCATGTTTTTTCAGATAAGCAAGATCGACGAAAGGCATACCACGCAGCAAAAACATTAATATGAAAAAACCACGAGCACGCTGCAATTCCCTGTTTCCCGAGTGCAGCTGTTTCGGAATATCTTTCATAAGACGTTCCATATCCTCTTTTTCCAATGCACGCTTTTTATCAGCACGTGTCCCCGTATAGACATACCGGAAATGATGCGGTACATAAGGTGCAATGCGTCGGTCTACTGCCCGATTGTACACAGCTCTCAGCGTACGCATATAAGTAGAAACCGTATTCCAGCTACAATTTCTTCCACGCAGATACGCTTCAAAACTTTTCAAAAACTCCGGAGTCACTTTTCGGAAAGGCAGATTCCCGCTTTCATTGAATGCAAGGATTGCACTCATGCTACTCCTGTAAATATGGGCGGTCCCATAATTCCCACTTTCCCGTAGCCCGTCGGCTACCTTCTTCATAAATGAAATTAAATTCCCCATTTTTTACTGTTTAAAATGATCAATAAAGGCTGCTGCAAAAGAGAAGTGAACCCTTCTCCACATTCCCCGGCAGTGCCTTTTTTCCTATTCCCAATCATAAAGATACAAATCTATTGCCACATTTGTTTGATGTAACCCCAAAAACATTCGATACCAGCTCACAGCCGATCATTTTCTCCAAAACATTTGGCTATCTGATAAATAATTCGTTACTTTGCACCGCTTTCGCGCAATCGCTGTCAAGAGAAGAGATACTTGGTATGTTGCGTTGTAACGATAAAACAATTTAATAATAGCAACAATGGATTTAATTAAAATTGCAGAAGAAGCATTTGCTACCGGTAAACAGCACCCGAGCTTCAAAGCAGGAGACACTGTAACAGTAGCATATCGTATCATCGAGGGTAACAAAGAACGTGTACAGTTGTACCGTGGTGTTGTTATCAAAATCGCCGGTCACGGAGACAAGAAACGTTTTACTGTACGTAAAATGTCAGGTACTGTAGGTGTAGAAAGAATTTTCCCAATCGAATCACCGGCTATCGATAGCATCGAAGTGAACAAGGTAGGTAAAGTTCGTCGCGCTAAATTGTATTACCTGCGCGCTCTTACTGGTAAGAAAGCTAGAATCAAAGAAAAAAGAGTTAACAACTAAGCTGAACTCTGAGATTCGAAATAAAAAAGAGGAAGTTCCGGTAACGGGATTTCCTCTTTTTTATTTCAAGTCTTTCTCTTCCATACTTTTGTCATAACGAGCGTTTGAACATAGTGACACCATCCTACTGGTATAGTGTTACCATACCTACCGGATACTGACAGTATGTGATCAGGATAGTGTCATCATCGCAAAAGTCTATATTGTTCGATTGGCAACAATAGAGAAAGCGGAATTCAATGTCCCATTTTTAAGATTTACATTATTAATAAACAGAGAAAAATCTGTGTTTCAGACAAATTATTGCATAAAATCACCTATAAATATGCAATATACAACTGTTTTTCTGCATAAAACCAAAGCAATATGCAAGTTTTCAAAGGATTAAAAAGTGGTTTTGGTTTTAAAGGAACGAGGCGTTGGTTTTAAAGGAACGGAAGCTTCCTTTAAAACCAAGTTCATCTTACTTGCTATACATTGCAATTTTATCTATTTCCAAGGGATTTTATTTCTATTTCATCTCATATCCCCAACAGTCTACAAATATCATATCATCCAACAAACAATTACATCACCGAACAAAAAGACAAAACATCATCGACAAAACGAACAAAACAATAGTCAAACAGAATTTTCACAAACATATCAAGAATCCTAAAAACAAAATCTATCGCGTATTCATAGAGTTATTGGAGTTGAAGAAGTTTTATTGAAATCCTAAATGCATAAAATGTCCTGATAATAATTTTCCAACCTTTGCTTTCTGAAATGATCACTCTTTCATAATTTCATCTATCTCCTGCTGAATTTCATCCAATTTGCGCTGCATCATGTGATACTGTTTATATCCCTCCCTAAATGAAAAAATAAGACCAACACAAAAAATTATAATATTGCTATTTCCTGCCAATTGCAGTTCAATAAAGAGCCAACACAAAAGTATAATAATAAATGGAATACTAAATTTACGCCAAATGGAATAACGGGATTTTATTTCCATCAACTTTCGAGCTACCACCAGTAAATCCTCACTCATTAAATCATTTGTTCGTAATCGTTTATGCGTAAAATAGCCGTGCATAACTGCTATAAACAGGAACAAACAAAACACACTACAAAACCACCATGATATTCCCAAATAAGGACATGACCAAACAAAAAACGGAATAAGTAATAATGCCAATGAATTCATAATCCCTACATACCGATTCATTCCCGACACCTTATTTTTAATAACCTTACGTAACAACTTCTCATTAACAACGACCTCCGCATCCAACTTGCTGTTAAGAATAGCTATCTGTTCTTTCATTTGTTTAAGTTCAATCGTATCTATATATTCTTCCATACCCATATATTTTCTAGTTGTTAGACATTTTTTTTAGTTCTTCTTTAATTCTAAATAAGCGAACGGAAACATTCTTCACAGAAATTCCTACAATAGCCGCAATTTCCTCATAACTGAAATTCTCAAGCCATAATAGCACTATCGCCCTATCGAAATGTTTCAGGCGACTAATTCTGTTATACAACATCTTTATCTGTGTTGTATCTTCGTCCCTATCTTCAAACAGATCAATCCCCATAATCAGAGGTACAGAAACAATCTTCTTTTTCCTGTCTGATGAAATGCAAGTATTGAGACTTACACGCCATATCCATGTTCCTATATTACTTTCTCCTTTGAATGTATCGAAACCTTTCCAAAGATTAACTAACACGTCCTGAAAAAGATCGTTCACTTCCCGGGAGTCTTTAGAGAACATAAAACATACAGTGTAAATTGTATTTTTATATTGCTTCACAACTTGCTCAAACTCTATTTCCAATTTTTTCATCTTATTTTGATTAATCGTCTATACATTAGACGCAATATAACGCAAAAAACTACAGAATATCCAGTTTTATTTCCTGTAGATACAACTTTTGAGAAACAACACATACAAAAAATCCCCGGAAACTCAACGCCCCCGGGGATCCAATTACCTTTATTATTAAAAAAATGATATTATTCTTTCAGATCTTTCAATTCCCAAGCCAAAGCACTGGCACCCAGTACAGCAGCATCAGAATCTTTCAGTTCGGAAACAAGCAATTTAGTCTTGCCTTTGTAGATATTCAGGATATTATCATCGATTGCTTTCTGAATCGGCTTCATGATATAATCACCCGACTTAGCCAAACCACCGAACAATACAATTGCTTCAGGGCTGGAGAATGCAATAGCGTCTGCCAAAGCCTCACCTAAAATATTACCTGTAAATTCGAAGATTTCCTGTGCCAGTTTATCACCTTGTACAGCTGCATCATATACATCTTTTGAAGTGATGTTTTCAGCAGGAATATTACGAAGCAAGCTTGCATCAGTACGAGCAGCCAGGAATTCACGAGCAGTACGAGCTACACCGGTAGCCGAACAGTAAGTTTCCAGACAACCTTTACGACCGCAACCACAAACACGACCGTCACGACGTGCAATTACGTGGCCCAATTCTCCGGCAAAACCGTCATGACCATAAACCATCTGACCGTTGATAACGATACCGCTACCTACACCTGTACCCAGAGTGATCATAATAAAATCTTTCATACCACGGGCAGCGCCGTAAGTCATTTCACCGATAGCAGCAGCATTAGCATCATTGGTCAAAGCAGTAGGAATACCCAGTCTTTCTTCAAACATAGCAGCCAACGGAAGAATTCCTTTCCAAGGCAAGTTCGGAGCAAATTCAATAGTTCCGGTATAATAGTTACCATTAGGAGCACCGACACCGATACCTCTGATCTTATCTACACCACCATTAGCAATGATCAACGGAAGCAAGTTTTTGCATACTTCGTCAGCATATTCTGCAGCAGTCGGATAGCCGGCTGTTTTAATCGAGCTACTGGCAATAATAGTTCCGCGTGCGTCTACAATCCCAAAGACGGTGTTTGTTCCGCCTATGTCAATACCTACTACGTAGGGTTTCTCCATGTTTGAATTCATGATACTTTATTTAAAAGGGTTAGTTAATTATAAAGTTTACTGCACACAAATTACGTAAAGAAGATTGAGTCTACAAAATGTTTTTTCAAAAAAGTTCACTCTGTTTGCAACTTTTCGTATCTTTCATGCGTCTAATAGTGAAAAATAAAAAGAAAAAAGAAACTTAATAAGGGAAATTGTGATAAAACTAACAGACATTAACAAGACCTACAACAACGGAGCACCTCTCCATGTACTCAAGGGCATCAATCTCGACATTCAGCGAGGTGAGTTCGTTTCCATCATGGGAGCTTCGGGTTCGGGCAAATCTACTTTACTAAACATATTAGGAATACTCGATAACTACGATACCGGGGATTATTATCTGAACAACGTACTTATCAAGGACCTGAGCGAAACGAAAGCTGCCGAGTATCGAAACCGTATGATCGGATTTATTTTCCAGTCATTCAACCTGATATCATTCAAGGATGCCGTAGAAAACGTGGCACTTCCCTTATTTTATCAAGGTGTAAGCCGCAAAAAGCGAAATGCACTCGCTCTGGAATATCTCGACCGGCTGGGACTAAAGGAGTGGGCACACCACATGCCAAATGAAATGAGTGGCGGTCAGAAACAACGTGTAGCCATCGCCCGCGCATTAATCACCCAGCCGCAGATCATCCTTGCCGACGAACCGACAGGTGCTCTGGACAGCAAAACTTCCGTAGAAGTAATGCAGATATTGAAAGACTTGCATCGAATGGGAATGACCATCGTCGTCGTAACCCACGAAAGTGGTGTTGCCAACCAAACGGACAAGATCATCCATATCAAAGATGGTATTATCGAACGGATTGAAGAGAACCTCGACCACGACGCCTCTCTATTCGGCCAAAACGGAATTATGAAATAAGTAATAGGTAATAAGTATTAAGTATTAATTCCATGCGGTCACAACGCAGCCTAATACTTTATACTTAATACCTAATACTTATTACCTATTACTTATAACTTATTACTTAAAATATGATTGATATTTGGCAAGAAATATATAGTACCATTAAACGCAATAAGTTGAGGACTTTTCTCACCGGATTTGCCGTCGCATGGGGAATATTTATGCTCATCGTCCTGCTGGGAGCCGGCAACGGGCTGATTCACGCGTTCGAACAGTCGGCTTCGGAACGGGCCATGAACTCCATCAAGATTTTTCCGGGGTGGACCAGTAAATCATACGACGGTCTGAAGGAAGGAAGGCGGATACGACTGGATAACAAAGACTTGAATACGACCAATAAGAATTTTCCGGATCATGTCATCAAGGCCGGAGCAACCGTATATCAGGGAGGTGTGAACCTTAGCTTCGGACCGGAATATGTCAACCTGAATCTTTCCGGAGTATATCCCAACCATACGGAAGTGGAAGTAGTAAAACTCTTTAAGGGACGTTTCATTAACGAAATCGACATTAAAGAACGACGGAAAGTAATTGTGCTCCACAAAAAGACTGCCGAAATCCTGTTCGACAAAACACATACCGATCCCATCGGACAATTCGTGAATGCGGGCAATGTTGTCTATCAGGTAGTAGGACTGTACAATGACAAAGGTGACAGCGGAGACAGCGACGCTTATCTTCCGTTCACAACCCTGCAAACGATTTATAATAAAGGGGACAAGCTGAATAACCTCATCATGACCACCAAGAATTTGGAAACAATAGAGTCTAACGAGGAATTCGAAGCCCACTACCGTAAAGTGATCGGCGCCAACCAGCGTTTTGACCCGACCGACCATAGTGCCATCTGGATATGGAACCGCTTCACCAACTATTTGCAGCAACAGCAAGGATCGGCGATGCTTCGTATTGCCATTTGGGTGATTGGCATTTTCACCTTATTAAGCGGAATTGTCGGAGTTTCGAACATTATGCTGATTACCGTTAAAGAGCGTACCCGAGAATTTGGCATCCGCAAAGCGCTCGGAGCCAAACCGCTTTCTATCCTTTGGCTGATTATCGTAGAGAGCGTCACGATTACCACCATATTCGGATATATAGGTATGGTTGCAGGTATCGGAGCCACTGAATGGATGAACAATGCCTTCGGAAACCAGACTATGGACAACGGTATATGGTCCGAAACGGTATTCCTGAATCCAACGGTCGACATAGGAATCGCCATCCAAGCTACACTCACATTAGTAATAGCCGGAACATTAGCCGGATTGTTCCCTGCCCGCAAAGCAGTCAGCATCCGACCGATCGAAGCACTTAGAGCCGATTAAAGATTATGAGAATAGACATAGATACTTGTGAGGAAATCCTCATCACCATCACAAGAAATAAAACGAGAAGCCTGCTGACGGCATTCGGCGTATTCTGGGGAATCTTCATGCTCGTGGCGCTTATCGGCGGCGGACAGGGATTGCAGGATATGATGCAAAAGAACTTTGAGGGATTTGCCACCAACTCCGGCTTCCTTGCCGCCCAAAAAACGGGAGAAGCCTACAAAGGATTTCGTAAAGGACGCTGGTGGGATCTGGAAGCCATCGACATCGAACGCCTCCGCTCGCAGGTAAAGGATGTGGAAGTCATCACCCCTTCCGTTGCCCGTTGGGGATCCAACGCTATTTATGGAGACAAGAAATACGATTGTAGTGTGAAAGGATTATATCCCGACTATCTCCATATCGAATCACAGGAAATGGCATACGGGCGTTTTATCAACGACGTAGATATCCGTGAAGCGCGTAAGGTCTGCGTTATTGGCAAGCGTGTTTACGAAAGCCTGTTCAAACCGGGAGAAGACCCGTGTGGCAAATATGTACGGGTAGACGGCATCTACTATCAAGTCATCGGCATGTCTTCTTCCGAAGGAGATATGAACATACAGGGCCGTGCCTCCGAGGCTGTTACCCTTCCATTCACCACCATGCAGCAGACTTATAATCTAGGCGGACAAATTGATGTAATCTGCTTCACCGTCAAACGGGGCGTAAAGGTTTCCGATGTACAACCCCAAATGGAAGAAATCATCAAGGCAGCACACTATATTGCTCCTAATGACAAGCAGGCGCTTATGTATCTGAACGCTGAGGCTATGTTTTCCATGGTAGACAACTTATTCACCGGTATCCATATTCTGATCTGGATGGTAGGTTTGGGTACCTTGCTGGCAGGCGCCATTGGTGTATCGAATATCATGATGGTGACAGTGAAAGAACGCACTACAGAAATCGGCATACGCCGTGCCATCGGTGCACGCCCCAAAGACATCCTGCAGCAAATCTTATCTGAAAGCATGGTCTTGACAACCATCGCCGGCATGTTCGGAATTTCTTTCGCTGTCATGGTGCTGCAACTGGTTGAGATGGGAGCGAACTCCAACGGAGGAGATGCTCATTTCCAGGTCAGCTTCGGATTAGCAGTCGGAACCTGTGCCCTGCTGATCGCATTAGGTATGTTGGCAGGACTGGCACCTGCTTACCGTGCGATGGCTATCAAACCGATTGAAGCGATCAGAGATGAGTAGAAGTGGAAAGTTGAGAGTTAAATGAAGAATTAAAAATTAAACATATATATTCAAGATGAAAAAGTATCTGAAAATCACATTATTGGTAATTATTGCCATAATCCTTGTCGGAACGTTCGTATTTCTTTATCAGAAATCCAAGCCTAAAGTGATCGTATATGAAACACTGGCAGCAGAAATCACGGACCTTGAAAAGACTACAGTAGCCACCGGAAAGGTAGAGCCGAGAGATGAAATTTTAATCAAGCCTCAGATTTCCGGTATTGTAGACGAGGTATTCAAAGAAGCGGGACAGAGCGTAAAAAAAGGGGAAGTGATCGCGAAAGTCAAAGTAATTCCCGAACTCGGACAACTGAACTCCGCAGAAAGTCGTGTCCGCCTGGCAGAGATCAATGCAAAACAGGCCGAAACAGACTTTACCCGTATCAAGAAGTTATATGAAGATCAGCTTATCAGTCGTGAAGATTACGAAAAAGGAGAAGTAGCGGTAAAGCAGGCACGGGAAGAGAATCAGACTGCCAAAGATAATCTGGAAATTATAAAAGAAGGAATCACTAAAAACAGTGCTTCATTCAGTAGCACCATGATCCGCTCTACTATTGACGGATTAATTCTGGACGTACCAGTGAAAGCCGGTAACTCCGTAATCATGAGTAATACATTCAACGACGGTACTACCATTGCTACGGTAGCAAACATGAACGATCTGATTTTCAGGGGAAATATTGACGAAACCGAAGTGGGTCGCATCCATGAGGGAATGCCGATTAAACTGACGATCGGAGCTTTACAGAATCTGACTTTTGATGCTATTCTCGAATATATTTCACCGAAAGGAGTAGAAACCAACGGAGCCAATCAATTTGAAATCAAAGCTGCTATCACAGTTCCGGATACCGTGCAGATTCGTTCCGGCTATTCTGCCAATGCAGAGATTGTGCTCCAGCGTGCCAGCAAAGTGCTGGCAGTACCCGAAAGTACGATTGAGTTCAGCGGTGACTCTACATTTGTGTATATCATGACGGACTCTGTACCACAACAGAAGTTCGAACGTACACAGGTGACTACCGGAATGAGTGACGGTATCAAGATTGAGATAAAAAAAGGTGTAACCGCTCAGACCAAATTACGCGGTGCTGAGAAAAAAGATAAATAACTAAACTTCGACTATAACAATGAGAATAAAATTAGCATTCATACTTTTGACCGGAACTATGATAGTTTCTGCACAGGAATCCGAAGTACTATTAAAAAATTATACATTACGCCAATGTATCGATTACGCCATTGAACATAATATCACTGTACGACAATCTGCCAATGAAGTAGAACAAAGCGCTGTTGAAGTTAGCTCGGCAAAGTGGGCACGGCTACCGTCCCTCAACGGTTCCGCTGGAGAGAATTGGGCATGGGGACGTAGTGGAGTTACCGAAAAAGACGCTGATGGAAAAGAATTTCAGGTATATAAAAATACATACAATTACGGTACAAACGTATCACTCTCCGCCAGCATCCCATTGTTTACAGGTTTCGAATTACCTAATCAATATGCGCTTGCCAAACTAAATTTCAAGGCAGCCGTAGCTGATTTGAATAAAGCCAAAGATGATATCGCTATCCAAGTCGCTTCCGCCTATCTGCAAGTACTATTGAACCAAGAGTTGAGACAAGTCGCTATCAACCAGACCAAGCTAAGCAAAGAACAGGCAGATCGGATTGCCCGTCTGCAAGAGGTAGGGAAAGCATCTCCTGCGGAAGTGGCAGAAGGTATGGCACGTGTTGCCCAAGACAAGTTATATGCAACCCAAGCTGATAATAATTATCAGATAGCACTCCTTGATTTAAGCCAGTTGCTAGAATTAGAAACTCCCCGGCTATTCTCCATCCAAAATGCTGATACGACATTTATTCTTAATCCATTGACACCGCCAGACGAAATTTACCAGTATGCACTTACTTCAAAACCGGAAATTCAAGCTGCTCAGTACCGATTGTCCGGAAGCGAAAAAAGTATTCGCATTGCACAAAGCGGTTTTTACCCACAACTCAATTTAGGAGGCAACTGGGGCACAAGTTATTCTTCGGCTCTAACCCCCACTTTCGGACAGCAAATGAAAGACAATCGTAACAAGAGCTTAGGTCTCAGTCTTAGTGTTCCTATATTTAACAGATTTACTACCCGAAATCGTGTCCGCACTGCACGTCTGAGACATCTTAATATGAGTCTGCAGCTGGATAACGCCAAGAAAGTACTTTATAAAGAAATCCAGCAAGCCTGGTATAATGCAGTAGCTGCAGAAAGTAAATATAACTCCAGCGAAGTTGCAGTGAAAGCCAACGAAGAATCTTTTCGGTTGATGAGCGAAAAATTCAATAACGGTAAAGCTACTTTTGTGGAATACAATGAAGCGAAACTAAACCTGACCAAAGCACTGTCGGATAAACTGCAAGCTAAATACGATTATCTATTCCGTACTAAAATACTGGATTTCTACAAAGGAGAAATCATAGAATAGAACAGATTTCCAGCTATTTATCAAAAGCCTTAAAAATAGAATACATCGGAAACGTATTCTATTTTTAAGGCTTTACTCATGTTTTCAAACTTCCCCAAAAGCACTTGTTATTTATGTAAGAGATTTCTAAAACATATCCACCGGTTCATCCGTTACTATAGAAAGAACCAACAGTTATGAAACATATAATCATCGCAGTGATTCTAACAATTAGTAATGTATTTTTAGGAATTGCAAAACCAATGAAAAGTCAAGCGGAAATTTATTTTGCAGGAGGATGTTTTTGGGGAACCGAACACTTCCTGAAACAAATCAGAGGAGTAGAAAGTACTCAGGTGGGATATGCCAACAGCACCGTTGCCAATCCCAGTTATGAACAGGTGTGTTCGGGCAAGACAAATGCTGCCGAAACAGTGAAGGTTGTTTATGATCCGGAAGAAGTAAATCTGAGTTTATTGCTCAACCTCTATTTTCAGACAATCGACCCGACCAGCCTCAACCGACAGGGAAATGATCGGGGTACACAGTACAGGACCGGTATATATTATATCAATAAAGCCGATCTCCCCGCCATCAATCAGGCGATTCAGGCATTAGCCACTCAATACAACAAACCGATTGCCGTTGAAGTGAAGCCGTTGACAAACTTTTATCCGGCAGAAATCTATCATCAGGATTATCTGGATAAGAATCCGGGCGGATATTGCCATATCAATCCGGCTTTATTTGAAATGGCACGAAAAGCGAATGCTCCCAAGACCCCAACTTATCAAAAACCGGACGATGCCACTCTCCGTAAGAAATTATCTGCCGAACAGTATGCAGTGACTCAGAAAAATGCCACAGAGCCGGCTTTCCATAATGAGTTCTGGAATGAACACCGCCCCGGCATTTATGTAGATATCACTACCGGAGAACCGTTGTTTGTTTCCACAGACAAATTTGATTCCGGTTGTGGATGGCCCAGTTTTTCCAAACCGATTCAGAAAGAGCTGATCGCAGAGAAGAAAGATACTACTCACGGAATGATACGGACAGAAGTACGCAGCAAGACAGGAGATGCGCATTTAGGACATGTATTTACAGACGGGCCAAAGGACAAAGGCGGATTGCGGTATTGTATCAATAGTGCTTCGCTGCGTTTTATCCCGAAAGAAAAAATGAAAGAAGAAGGATATGGAGAATATCTGCCGCTCATTAAATAGAACAACCTAGTAAACAGCACCGGTTTCAGACAGATACAATAAAAACGGCGGATTCCCTCGTTTGGGTAATCCACCGTTTTCGTTTGTTAAAACCTTAAGAGAGAAAGAGAATTTCACAATCCCCGGTATTGTTATCTTCCGGCAAGCAGCAAGTCTGCTTCATCTGTTACCGGAATCTGTATATTCATAGCCCAGTTGCCGGCTGATTCTTCAATCCATTTATAGTCATTCCACTTGTAGTTCATATATGCGATCGGCATATTAGCATCATTCAGTTCATAAACACTCTTTTCTACAGAATCATCATAAGCTCTGTGAGAATTATTCCAACGTGCATATACCAATGTGATTTCATTAGAAGAATAAGTATAATCGATCTTGAAATACGGAATCCATTTTTCAGTGGATGAATCCCACTTGAAAGCTTCTTTAGCTGTTACTCTCTTTTGATCATCATAAGTAAAATCATATTTCATGTGACGATAGAGAGAACCATCCAGTCTGTAAATCACCTTCGAAACAACAAGATCATCTACTTTCTCTTCATTAGTAATGAAGTTATTGTCCTGTGCCTTCAACTCTGTATTGGCGATACCGGCAACTACCATTGCCACTAAAACCATCATTCTGAATAATACTGTAGTTTTCATAATTGTATATTTTTTATTAGTTCAACTTTCTTTTTTTGTTCTTCTGTTTATTAGACGGAACGTCTATATGGAATGGTTGCAACTATCTGAACTTTTTTTTCATTTCTTTTGTTGCCCGCCTTCGAATATATAAATGCAATGGGCATGCCAAAAAGATAAACACCTAATAATCAGCGCAAAGAAGAAAAACTGAGATGTACGAAAATGAACAGTTGTACGCTCATAATCGGACACACTAATAAAAAAAGACTGCTTATATCTTGTTGAACAGAATATTATCTACCTTTGCAGCCAATAACTTATTAAAGGCAAAAGATGAAAAAGAACAGCAAAAAAAGTATTCTTCTTCTATCAATCGGAGGAGGCTTGTTTATCTGCCTTATCAGTATCTATTTGAGCCGCAATATGCTTCTGCAAAGCATAACTAACAAGCGTACGACTCATATCGAACAAACATACGGACTGCAAATTCATTATCAGAATCTACAGATGAAGGGATGTAACGAAGTTACCCTGCAAGGGCTTTCCATCGTTCCCGCCCAACGGGATACCCTTCTTACACTACAATCCGTCAACGTCAGGCTGAATTTCTGGAAACTGCTGAAAGGAAATATTGAAGTCCGCAACGTCCACATGAATGGACTGGCAATCGCTTTTATCAAACGGGACAGTGTAGCCAACTATGATTTTCTATTCTCCGGACACCGCCCGGAAGCAACCACAGAGGCAGTCATAGAAACCAATTACGCCCATCGCATCAACCGAATATTAAACTTAATATATGGTTTCCTCCCCGAAAACGGTCAACTGACTCAACTTAATATAACCGAACGGAAAGACAGCAATTTCGTAACGGTCAATATCCCCACCTTTACAATCGAAAACAATCGCTTTCAGTCCACTATCAAAATAAAAGAAGATACACTGACTCAACAATGGGAAGCAGCAGGAGAACTGAACAGAAAGGTACATACCCTGCAGGCAGAACTTTTTGCCACAGAGAAAAAGAAAGTTTCAATACCGTATATCAACCGCCGTTTTGGAGCAGAAGTTACTTTCGATACCTTATATTATAGTATGACTAAAGAAAATCGTACCGAAAACCAACTGCAACTTGACGGTACGGCGAAAGTAAGCGGACTTGATGTATTTCACAAAGCACTCTCTCCCGAAGTGATCCATCTGGATCGCGGACAACTCACGTATCAGATGAATATCGGCAAGCAAACGCTGGAACTGGACAGTACGACGACGGTATTATTCAACCAAATAAAATTTCATCCTTATCTGCGGGCAGAAAAGAATGAAAATCAATGGCACTTCACTGCTGCCACAGATAAATCATGGTTTCCGGCCGACGAACTATTCAGTTCTTTGCCCAAAGGCTTATTCAGCAATCTGGAAGGTATAAAAACAAGTGGTGAGTTGGCTTATCATTTTCTGTTAGATATCGATTTTGCCCGACTAGACAGCCTTAAGTTTGAGTCCGAATTGAAAGAAAAAGATTTTCGGATAATAGAATATGGTGCAACATCTCTTTCAAAAATGAGTGAAGAGTTTGTCTATACCGCCTATGAAAACGGAGTACCGGTCAGAACATTTCCTGTCGGACCTTCATGGGAACATTTTACTCCTTTGGACAGCATTTCTCCATTGCTGCGGATGTCGGTCATGCAAAGTGAAGACGGAGCTTTTTTCTACCACAAGGGCTTTTTGCCTGATGCGATGCGTGAAGCTTTGATTTACGACCTGCAAGTCGAACGTTTCGCCAGAGGAGGCAGCACAATTACCATGCAGCTGGTAAAAAACGTATTTCTCAACCGGAACAAGAACTTTGCCCGCAAATTGGAAGAAGCGCTCATCGTATGGCTGATAGAGACAGAAAAGCTGACTTCTAAAGAACGTATGTATGAAGTTTATCTGAACATAGCCGAATGGGGACCGCTGGTTTATGGTATTCAGGAAGCCTCTGCCTATTATTTCAACAAACGCCCTTCGCAACTCACGACCGAAGAAAGTATTTTTCTGGCTTCTATTATCCCGAAGCCTAAACACTTCCGCAGTTCCTTTGCGGAAAACGGACGGTTAAAAGAGAATATGGAAGGCTATTATAAGCTGATTGCCGGACGCCTCGCCAAGAAAGGATTAATAAGTGAAATCGAGGCGGATAGTATCCGCCCCGATATCCAAGTTACGGGCGACGCCCTGAATAGTCTAGTCGGCGAAACGCCGGAGTCCAGTTCTCCTACCGCTGAGGAGCAATAATTTATTAATAAAGGAATAGGTTTTATCTTCTTGAGCTGCTTCCTCTTTCTGAAGAACGGGAAGAAGAACCTCGGTTGCTGTTGCTTCTCGAACTTTCTGAAGATGAGCTTCTTTCTGTTGATCTGCCGGATACGTTCCCTCTGCTGGAACTACTGCCGGAATTGCTGTTCCTACCGGAGCTGCTGCCACGGTTTGTGCTCGTACCACTACTTGTCGGACGGCGACTGGAATTCGAAGACCCTGAATTCGTTTCCGGACGACGATTAGAATTCGGAGTACTTGTACTCGTTCCCGGACGACTTCCCGAATGACGATCTCCTTCACCTCTGTTGTGGCCTCTGCCCGGAGTTACTTCCTTGTTCGGTTTATCATTTCTGCCCGGAGTGGACGGTCTGCTTGGAATAGACGGTCGTTCATTGACCGAAGGTCTTTCAGAGTTGGAAGGTCTTCCGGAAGTGGACGGCCTGCCCGATGTAGACGGTCTGCCTGAAGTGGACGGTCTATGGTCCGTTTCAGGACGAGGACGGGAAGTATTTCCCGGACGTCCTGATGTATTAGGCCGTGACGTTGTTCCCGGACGTCCCGAAGTACCCGGTCGGGTAGGTGCATTATGCGGACGAACGGAAGTGTTCGGACGGAAACGTACAGAACCGAAGTCTGAACGACGATAAGAATGGAATACCCGCTGATCTCTTACCCGATATGGCGTAGGATAGTGCACAAGATTATTATATCTTCCCCGATAATAACTCACATGATGAATATGCGGACGATAATGTGCACCACAGTAAGTCCGATAATGATAAGGTACACCAAAATAAAATAAACTACGATTTGGATAATTGATATAAATCCGGAAATTCCATCTTCCTCCGGTGACATAAATCGGACGATAGAAATACTCAGCTCCCAGGAATCTGCGGTATTGCGCATCGCTCAACACCCAACGAAGATCATCGTTGCGAATATCCAGCGCTTCATAGTAATCATCCAATGCCCACTCATCACCCCGTACTACATAATCCATAATATTACGAAGCGAATAAATGAAATCATAGTTAATCTCATACACGTCATTATATTGGGGATTATTCAGGTCCAGTTCGTATGCCATCTTATCAGTAAGGAAACGTGTCTCCTTACGTACCTTGCTGGTACTCATTCCCGCCATTACAGTGGTACTGGCAGTCACGACTAACAATATAAATAGAATTCTTTTCATGGTTTCATTCTTTTTTAGTTACGTCCGCTATCGTAAGATTCCGCAAACTCCCTCATCTCTCTTTTGTCCATTTCAAAAGTGAAAACATCCGTCAGTATGGAGAAGTTCTTCTTATCTGCGATTTTCGGATAAAGTTTCTTTATCATATTCTTTTTATCTGTCTGAAAAGTACACATATCCACCAATTTACGGCATTGGGCACAAGTGAATCCCGAAGGAGGTACAACTTCATCCAGCATCCTGGTACGGTCAGACTCAAAAGATTTACCTCTATACTCATTGAAGAAACGGTCAAAATCGGCTGAACTCATAGCTCTGGGCCGTACATATCCTACGTCTCCCGGTCGTTGGTCACCGTGGTAAGCCTGGATATATTCCTTCATCTTGTCACGGTCAAAAGACGAAAAGAGCTTATTGACGACCGAAGCAAAATTTTCTTTATCCACAATTTGCGGATACATACGTTTCATCACAGTCATTTGAGCATCCGAACCACTTATCTGATCAATGATCTTTCCGCATTGGGCAGAAGTAAAATTGCAATCCAACAAAACGTCATCTATATATTTAATCTGCTCATCAGACATGATCACCATCCGGAAATCACTAAGAAAACGATCAAACTCATCACGCATCATAAGTGTTCTGCGACGGGGACTTTCTTCATAGCGTGGCGGACGAACCGGATCCGTATTGGTTACAACAACGGAAGGAGACATCACAACCGGAGGTGGCGGAAGAAGTATTTCATCACCATTAAAGGTATCCATACCCGTAACTCTTCCATCTGCAAAATATACAATAATCTTGATCGAGTTGCCGTAAAGCACTGAAGAAATCCGGTGGTACTCCCATTCCTCGCCACCTCCGTCAAAACGTCTGTAATCCGGTTTACCCAAGATTTTTTCTACATTCTGCCGGGACATTCCCTGCTGAACCTCCATCACTTGCTTGTTGGATACGTAATAAGTAGAACAGCTACCGAGTATTACCCACAACGTGAAAAACAGGATTATATGTATATTTTTCATAACCGTATCGTTTTTAGTGAACTAATGTATGATCAGCGTCCTTCGTATTCCTTGATGAAATCGTTCATTTTGGTCTTGTTACTGGAGAATGTAAGAGTACCGATCACTGTAAAGAAAGCCTCTTTATCTACAATATTGGGATACATCATTTTCATAATCTTCAGCCGTTCATTATCAAAGGTATAGAACTTCACCAGTTGAAGACACTGCTCCGATGTAAAATCAGAGTTCGCCAATGCAGTTGTAATCAACCCCATACGATCTTTTTCAAAAGGCTCATTCTTCACACTATCAAAGAACTTCTTGAAAAGTTGGTCATTCATCACTCTATCGTAGCGGTTATAGTCCGGACGGTGTCCACCCTGACCGGTTCCCGGTCTTCCGGGTCTGCCCGGACGGATATCTCCACGTTCTTCTACAATGATATCTTTTACTTCGTTTCCGTTAAAGTAAACGCGGTCATTATACAACCGTTCTCCTTTCCATACACGTTCTCCCGGGCGAGTCGGGCGGGAAGCGTACACTTCAATGGTATAATTTCCCGGTTTCAGATTGGCAACGAAACAAGTAGTAGTAGGATAACACATCTGCCTTCCGCCAAAATAAACAAGAATCGGAGTATCTCCGCCATCAATCCGGATTCCGCTGACAGGCTGCGCTTTTAAAGAAAGGGCAGCGAGCAAAATACAGAAACTTATTATTATCTTACGCATAGCTTATCTGTTTTTAAAATTATTATCTTTAACTGATATCACAAAAATAGGGTGAGAAAACTCCCCACCCCAATGATTCTCTCTATTCCTGCATAGGGATTTCCCTATTCTGTTTAGGATTCTGCCAAAGTGATGCCGTTCTCATGCAAAGAAATCAATCGTTTCTTATACAAGTCACCTACACCTTTCTTAAAAGTTTTCTTGCTGACACCAAAGGTATCATAAATATCTTCCGCAGGACTTTTATCGTTCAGATTGATCCGTCCGCCATGTTCCCGAATATACTCCAACAGTGTCTTCGAGAAATCATCGACTTTCTCAAATCCCGGTTTCTGAAGTATCAGGTCCACCTTTCCATCTTCGCGTACCTGTTTCACAAACGCCTTCATCTGCATACCGGTCTCCAATGCACGGAATATTTCATTTTCATACAGCAATCCGCTATACTTATTGTCTATAATCGCTTTGAAACCCAAGTCCGTCTTCTGCCAGATCAGAATATCCACTTCCTCACCCGGAGCATAATCGGGCATATCTTTCGACAGGTAGCGTTCTACCTTCGCCGAAGCTACAATACGATAACTTTCCTCATCCACATGAGCATGGACCACGTAGGATCTTCCCACCTGCATTTTCATCTTCTGCTCACTGAAAGGTACAAATAAGTCTTTCATCAATCCCCAGTTGAGGAATGCCCCGAACTGGTTCACCCAAGAGACTTCGAGACAGGCGAACTGCCCTACCTGCACCAACGGAGTCAGTGTCGTGGCAATCAGTCTTTCGTCAATATCCAGATAAAGAAATACATTCAACATATCCCCTACCTTACAGTCTTCGGGTACATAACGGGTGGGCAGCAGGATTTCACCTTCATCTCCTCCGTCGAGATACAAACCGAAATCGACTTCCTTTACCACTTCGAGTTGGTTGAATTTTCCTAATTCGATACTCATACTTTTATCTATTTATTATATAATGAGCAAAGATAATCTATTTTAGGCACATCCCTTTCATCAGACAGGTATAACTTTTTGTTATCAAACAAAACTATTTTCAATGAACAATCATCCGATTAAGTCGTTATCTTTGTAGCGGTAATAAGCAAGAACAGATTATTCATCTTTAAACATATATAATTATGGAATTTTTAACCAACGAGAAACTTACGATTGTAGGAGCAGCCGGAATGATCGGCTCCAATATGGCTCAAACAGCTATGATGATGAAACTCACTCCGAATATTTGTCTATATGATCCTTTCGCACCCGCTCTGGAAGGCGTGGCAGAAGAATTATATCACTGCGGTTTCGAAGGCGTGAATCTGACTTATACTTCCGATATCAAAGAAGCATTGACAGGAGCCTCTTATATCGTATCTTCCGGTGGTGCAGCCCGCAAAGCAGGCATGACCCGTGAAGACTTGTTGAAAGGAAATGCTGAAATTGCCGCTCAGTTCGGTAAAGATGTCCGCCAATACTGTCCGAATGTAAAACATATCGTTGTCATCTTTAACCCTGCTGATATCACAGGATTGATCACACTGCTATATTCCGGTCTGAAACCATCCCAGGTTTCTACACTGGCAGCACTGGACAGCACCCGTCTGCAGAATGAACTGGTGAAATATTTCCATATTCCCGCTTCCGACATTCAAAACTGCCGTACGTATGGCGGACATGGAGAACAGATGGCCGTATTCGCCTCAACTACCAAAGTAAAAGGCGAACCGCTGACTGATTTCATCGGAACTACCCGTCTTCCGCTGACAGAATGGGAAGCATTAAAAGTACGTGTCATACAGGGTGGCAAACATATCATCGACCTTCGTGGCCGTTCTTCTTTCCAAAGCCCGGCTTATCTTTCTATCGAAATGATCGCTGCCGCAATGGGTGGACAACCGTTCCGCTGGCCTGCCGGTACTTATGTTTCCAATGGTAAGTTCGACCACATCATGATGGCTATGGAAACTTCCATTACGAAAGATGGCGTTACTTACAAAGAAGTGGCCGGTTCTCCTTCCGAACAGGAAGAACTGGAAAAGAGCTACGAACATCTGTGCAAACTTCGCGATGAAGTGATTGAAATGGGTATCATCCCGGCAATCAAAGACTGGCATTCTTTGAATCCCAATATTGACTAACCAGTATCATTAATATAATAAACACCGGAACTCAACGATATTTTTCCGTTCGAGTTCCGGTGTTTTTCTTTTACCATTACTGCTTGTCTGCAATTAATCCTACACTTTTGAGCACTCCGCACACACTCCCTTTACTACATAATTCACACTATGCAAAGTGAATCCTTTCGGTAAGTCGATAACCGGAATATGAATCTTTTCCAGACAGAATGTCCGATGGCATTTCTCGCAATAAAAATGTGAATGCAAGTCTTTCAGGACACAGTTGCAGGAATCATCGCAAACGGCATACTTCCACGAACCGCTTCCGTCGTCTATGCTATGTATCAGATGATGAGACAAAAAAAGCGTGATTGTACGGGATATAGTCGATTTATCAACCGTATCCAGCAACGTTTCAAGATCAAGCTGAGACACGGCACGCCCCGCTTCCATCATACTTTTCAATATGAGAAGTCTGATAGCCGTCGGCTTGATGTCTCTTTTTGCCAACTTATCCAGATAAACTTTTTCTTCCATATTCTTTTATTTTATCATTTTCTGTATCCTTACGGCATTCATGATAGCAATCAGTGCTACACCAACATCAGCGAAAACAGCTTCCCAAAGTGTAGCCAGTCCACCGGCTCCCAAAATCAGTACCAGCAGTTTCACACCAAACGCCAGTGAAATATTCTGCCATACAATCCTTCGCGTCAGTTTTCCTATCTTTATCGCTTCAGCCACTTTGGAAGGCTGGTCGGTCTGTATCACCACATCAGCCGTTTCAATAGCCGCATCACTGCCTAGTCCGCCCATGGCAATACCTACATTACTTAAAGCCAGTACCGGAGCATCATTCATACCGTCGCCCACAAAAGCAATCTGGTTCTCCGTATGTTGGCGCAATTCTTCCAAATGCTTCACTTTCCCATCAGGGAGCAGATCACCATAGGCTTCCGAAATACCCAGCTTCTCTGCAAAGTTACTAACAATACTTTGTTTATCACCGGATAATATCTGAATGTTTTGAATTCCCAATGCTTTCAGGTTCTGAATGGCGATCTTTGCATCCTCTTTCAGACTGTCGGATAATAGCAGATAACCGGCATACTTGTTTCCTATCGCACAGACAACGATCGTATCTGTAATGGAAAGAAGTTCGGGCGGATATTCTATCTGAAATTTTGAAAGCAAACGCCCATTACCTGCCAAAACCTGAATTCCATTTACGGCAGCTTCCAGTCCGAGACCTGCATACTCCTTACTGTCGGTTACAGAGGAAAGCTCGATATCCCGCCGTCCGGCATAATTCACCACAGCCTTAGCAATGGGATGTGTACTGCTGCTTTCTACCGAGGCTATCATCCGGATTAATTCTTCTTCGGATACACCGGATTCACAGTTACAAGACTGCACTTCAAACGTACCTTTGGTAAGGGTTCCCGTTTTATCAAACACGACTGTATTAATCTTCGTAACAGCATCCAGATAATTTCCACCTTTAAATAAAATTCCCAACCGGGAAGCTGCCCCGATGCCTCCGAAGTATCCTAACGGAATACTGACCACCAAAGCGCACGGGCATGAAATCACAAGAAAGACCAAAGCCCTGTACAGCCAGTCATTAAAAGTAAAAAAGAACTGGGGAGTGATCAAGGAATAAATAAACGGCAGTAAAACAATCAGAACCGCCAGCCCTATCACGATCGGAGTATAAACACGGGCAAATTTACGGATAAACAGTTCTGCCGGTGCTTTGCGTTCGGAGGCATTCTGAACAAGTTCCAGAATACGGGCAAGAGCACTTTTATCAAAAGGTCTGATCACCTTGATACGGATTACTTTATCGGTAACAATCATTCCGGCAAGTACTTCCTCACCCATCCGGATACTTCGGGGCACACTCTCACCTGTCAATGCCGCCGTATTGAAAGCAGCTACCTCATTGAGCATCATTCCATCCAAAGGAACTCTTCCTCCTGTCTTTATTTCAATTGTTTCTCCTACTTTTACGTTTTGAGGATTCTCAATAATGACACGTCCATCTCTGACTACTGCCGCTTCTTCCGGACGGACATCCAGCAGAGCTCCGATATTACGCTTCGCCTTATCAACAGCCTTTTCCTGAAACAGTTCTCCGACGGAGTAAAACAACATCACCGCTACTCCCTCCGGATATTCACCGATATAAAACGCTCCAAGCGTAGCTACAAACATCAGCGTAAACTCACTGAAATAGTCCTTATCCTTTATACTCTCCCAAGCCTCTTTCATAACGGGCAGGCCGACCGGAAGATAAGCCACGATATACCATATCAGAGAGAAATATCCTTCACGGAAGAAAGGTAACTCCAGAGCGTTCATGATGATTCCACTTATCAACAGGATAAATGAAAGTCCCACTTTCCAATATTCAGCGAATATTGATTCTTTCTTTTCAATATGTTTTTCGGGTGCACATTCGTGTGTATGTGCGCAACAACTACAATGTCCCATAATCATTCTTTCTTTTTTATCTGCTGCAAAGGTAGCGAATGATTCGTGCAACAAAGTTGCAAAAGAAGATGCCATAGCCAATCTCCAAATAAATATCGTTCAAGGGATTGGCATATAAAGAAAGTTTCCTATTTTTGTATCTAAACAAAAAAATGGGCACAGCCCCACATATATAAATGGGAATAAGTAATATAAAACAATTATATAGCGAATGGAAATCGCTTCAGCCTCTTAAGCCTGAGGACCTGAAACGTTGGAATGATAAATTCAAGTTAGAGTTTAATTATAACTCTAACCACTTGGAAGGAAATACACTGACATACGGACAAACAAAACTATTATTAATGTTCGGTGAAACTTCGGGTAATGCCAGCTTGAAAGATTATGAAGAGATGAAAGCTCACAACGTAGGACTGGAAATGATAAAGCAAGAGGCGCAAGACAAAGAACGTCCGCTGACTGAAAGTTTTATTCGCGAGTTGAACCGTACCATCCTTGTGCAGGACTATTGGAAGAACGCCAAAACACCCGACGGACAAGACATCCGTATGCAGATAAAAGTAGGCGAATATAAATCACGCCCCAATTCCGTACTGACCGCAACAGGAGAAGTTTTCAGTTATGCTTCGCCCGAAGAAACTCCGGCATTTATGACGAGTTTGGTAGACTGGTACAACCTGGAAGCAGACAAAGGAATACTGACTCCTGTTGAATTGGCTGCGTTGCTTCATTACCGTTATATCCGCATTCATCCCTTCGAAGATGGCAACGGACGCATTGCCCGTTTATTAGTAAACTTTGTGCTGTACCGTTATGGATATCCGATGATCGTTATTCACTCCGAAGATAAATCCAACTATCTGAACATCCTCCATCAATGTGATGTAGAAGCAGGATTAACCCCTTCAGATGGTGCTAATGCCACTTTGAATGATATATTACCATTCGTCAACTATTTGAGCAGTTGCTTGATACGCAGTCTGACACTCGCAATCAAAGCCGCCAAGGGAGAAAGCATAGAGGAAGAAGGTGATTTCGATAAGAAAATAGCGATGTTACAGCGTAGATACTCAGATAAGGCTATCGAAAAAAGCAGTCGTTCCGTAGAACAGGCAAGAAGTGCTTTTTTTGAATTGGCCGTTTATGTGGAGCAAAAGATCAGTGGACTCCAAAAGCTATTTGACAGAACATTTATAACCAACACTCCCACTTGGAACATGGCTAGAAAAATAAATACACCCAATCCTGATGAGCCAATTATCCAGTCACACATTTTATATACTAAGTCAAAAGAGTATGGCTTTGTAGAGGATATCATACGTTTATCCAAGAAATCTCTGGTTGACTACTTTAAGCTAAAATATGATGCAGTAACTTTTCATTTTAATCATTGCCGATATGCAGGCGATAATACTTTTGATTTCCCATTCTGTATTTATATTCAATACTTGTCAGATGGATGTGAAGTAAGCTGTGACATCACATCCGATTCTGTGAAACTGTCTTATAATCCGGATGTTTTGGCTGAAGAAGGCAAAGAATACATGGATACTGCTTGCAACGAACTACTCAAACTACTTGAAGAAAAAATGAATGATAAGTCACCAGAAAACTAAATCAATAACTCATAATCCACCACATCCAGCCAACGGCCAAACTTTAATTTTTCCTTCTCGAAGCAGGATACTTGCTTGAATCCGATTCAGCTATGCCGCCAGCGAAACAGTACACCTAGGCTTCCAACCGTTTCTCACTAGAGTTAATAAAACACTTTGTTATTGTCACTTGTCACTTTTAAAGGATAAGTTCCTTATTATTAAGGCAGTAATGGTGATAATAGGTGGTGATAATAAGGTGATAATAGAACTTTTTCTGGTTTCTATTATCACCTGCTTTTAATAAGAAACAGGATTAACACGCTGATTAACAACTATAAAACAGACTATTCAGAAGCATTATCTGCATGTGTTAAAAACTCCATTTTCAGCGTGAATGTGCGTTGTTTATGCCATATATAGCTTCATCTATGCCGCCTGCATTAAGCCATAGCATAGTAACCTTAACAAGCTAACAAGGTTTGACTAATATATTTAGTACGTTTCATGTATTCGTTTCACGTGCGTGGACCGTTCGGTTCACGTACATGAACCCAATAGACCACGTACGTGGACTGATGGGCCCATGTATGTGAAATGACTTCTTCTTACTGACGGAATACATTAATCTAACCTACATAATAGCCTAATGAACGGTTCTCCTACTATTAATCCCAGGTGGTTATCTTCCCCTTGTACGGATAAATGTTTGTGTATACTATAATAAAAGACAGGAGTTGCCTTAAGCAAACTTAAAGCAACTCCTGTCTTAACTATTTAAAAGTATTACTGATTAAAGTTCCAGTTCTTTCCGATCATTGCGGATAAATTCCAGCAACCGTTCCACCGCCTCTTCTTCGGGTATGTTCTTCTCTACACAAACTTTACCTTTATAAAGGCTGATTTTTCCGCGTCCGGCACCTACATAGCCGTAGTCGGCATCCGCCATCTCACCGGGACCGTTGACGATACATCCCATGATGCCGATTTTCAAGCCTTTCAGATGTGAGGTAGCCGCCTTGATACGCGCAATTGTCTTTTCCAGATCATAAAGCGTACGACCGCAGCCCGGACAAGAAATATATTCCGTTTTAGAAGTACGGGTGCGTCCTGCCTGCAAGATACCGAAGGCAGTAGCATCTACTACCGCATGACTCAGACTTCCTTGATTGAACAGGAAAATCCCGTCACATAAACCGTCAAAAATCAATGCTCCCATATCAACGGCGGACTTAATCTGCAAATCTTCCGCCTCGTCCTCCGCATAATGCTGGAAGAAAACAACCGGATTCTCCAGACCTTCCGTCATAAGTTGATGCACCAATGCACGGTGCTCGCCCAGGCGATTCGGATGATTGCTCTGAGAAATAACCACAACTTCGGGATGCACCTTAAGACAGGCAATCACTTCATCCGTTTGCGCCATGTAAGGCATAAACAGGAATTTCAGTTCTGCACTGCACTCGCCCATCAACGGCAACTGCGCATGATTGAAAGCAGGCCATGTTCCGGCCTCCCCTTCCCATACATCGGCATCAAGGATATATTCCACTCCTTCTTCCCGCTGTTCGGGCAACGTTCTTCCGGCATAGATATAATCCGGAGTAAACTGCGGATTGACTTCCGTCTTCCCATCCATGCGGTCGGCAATAACGACAGGGAGATGTTCGCCCCCGATATTCCGCACTGCCCGCGTCTTGCGGCGCGAAGGAGAAAGATAATTAAATTCCGGTGCCTCCATACCCGGGATATACGGATGATCCTGCCTCAACAGAACATAATCCACCAGCTTGCGCGCTACGGGAATTTCCGCTTCGGGAGCCTCACTAAGCGACACACGAATCGTATCTCCCAATCCGTCACAAAGCAGCGCACCGATGCCCAAGGCCGATTTTATACGTCCGTCTTCTCCGTCTCCGGCCTCCGTCACTCCAAGATGCAGGGGAAATGACATTCCCTCCTGTTCCATCACGGCAACAAGCAAGCGGACGGTCTTCACCATCACCACCGTATTGGAAGCCTTGATCGAAATCACCACATCCGTGAAATGTTCCGCCACACAAATACGCAGAAATTCCATGCAGGATTCCACCATCCCTTCGGGAGTGTCTCCGTAGCGGGACATGATACGGTCGGACAGGGAACCGTGATTGACTCCGATGCGGATAGCCGTATGATTCTCCTTACAGATATTCAGAAACGGCACAAAGCGGTCGTGAATCTTCTGTATCTCCTGCGCATACTCCTCGTCGGTATATTCCAGTTTCTTAAAAGTACGCGCTGCATCTACATAATTGCCCGGATTGATCCGTACCTTTTCTGCATATTGAGCTGCTACATCGGCTACCTTCGGATTAAAATGCACATCGGCCACCAACGGAACCATATATCCCTGACTTCGTAGTCCGATATTGATATTCATCAGGTTTTCCGCTTCCTTGACGCCTTGCGTGGTCAGTCGTACATACTCGCCGCCGGCATCGACGATGCGTTTGGCTTGTTCCACACAAGCTTCTGTATCCATAGTGGACGTGTTCGTCATCGACTGGATACGAATAGGATTGGGGCCGCCCAAAGGTACAGCCCCAATATTTACTTCGGATGTTTCTCTTCGAAAGTAATTGAATAAATCCATCTTTTCAATTGACAATTGACAGTTGACAATTGACAATTGAGAATCGAGAATCAACAACAAGCTCAACAAAGCACCCACAGCGCCAGCCCATTGTCAATTGTCAATTGTCAATTGTCAATTAATTAGTTTTATATTCGAACTTCACTTCTTTCAGTTCTTCGTTTGCCTTTACGATTTTCTTTTTCAGTCCTTCTTTGTAAGCAGCAAAAGCCTCAGCCAATGCGGCATCGCTCAATGCAAGCATCTGAATGGCAAGGATAGCCGCATTCATCGCTCCATTGATAGCAACCGTAGCCACAGGAATGCCCGGAGGCATCTGAATGATGGAGTACAGAGCGTCTACACCGTCGAGCACAGAGCCTTTTACAGGTACTCCGATCACCGGAAGCGTTGTGTTGGCTGCGATGACACCCGGAAGGGCGGCAGCCATTCCGGCAGCAGCGATGATTACTTTAATGCCACGGCTACGGGCATTTTTGGCAAACTCTTCCACAGCCTCCGGCGTGCGGTGAGCAGAAAGGGCGTTCATTTCGAACGGTACATGCATATCATTCAGCAGTTGCGCAGCCTTCTCCATAACAGGAAGGTCGGACGTGCTACCCATGATGATACTTACAATTGGAGTCATTTTCATCTAATCTAAAAGTTATTACATACATTCATTTACCTACCACCTCCCCCTACGGGGACTCCTCCTTCCAGCAGGAGGAGAGTTGGAGTTACTAACGACTATTTAGTCAGCTTCCATTGAGGCAGAAGTGCTGTTTATTCAAATTCAGCCGTTGACTACTGCCTTGTATGCTTCGGCATCGAGTAGGTCTTCCGCAGCACTGGCATCAGCAGGCTTCATCTTGATCAGCCAGCCTTCGCCGTAAGGGTCTTTGTTTACCAGCTCCGGATTTTCTTCCAAAGCTTCGTTCTGTTCGAGTATCTCGCCTGCCAACGGTAAGAAAAGATCGGAAATGGTCTTTACCACTTCAATCGTTCCGAAAGTTTCTCCGGCTTCCAACGTTTCTCCTACGGTAGGAATATCAACGAATACAATATCGCCCAATTGTTCCTGTGCGTAATCTGTGATACCTACGTAAGCGATGTCTCCTTCTACGCGAATCCACTCGTGTTCATTCGTGTACTTCAAGTTCTGTGGAAAGTTCATAATAATTAGTTTTTAGGATTTATATTGTTTTTAAAATAAAAATACTCTGAATATAAGGTTGTACGCCGGATGGAGTATCAAAAAAGAGCAGACCAGCCCGACTACAAAACCGGAAAGGACCTCGCCCAAGGTGTGATGCCCCAGCACAATCCGCGCCGAGCCCAATATGCCTGCAATCAGAATAAACAGGCACAACCACACTACCGGATTATAGCTGAACAGCGCACTGAACGAAACCAGTCCCCCGATAATACCGCCCATCCCCGCCATGTGTTCGCTCAGTTTCCATTTCAGATTGACCAGAATGCAGATGATCGATATCACCAGGGAAACAAAAATGATTCCGGTCATATACCAGGGAATATTCAGTTTCCGCATCATCAGCAGGCAGAACACATACGAGATAATAGTCAGCAGGATAGGTACATAACGTTTCTTACGCTCACTCAGTTCCTGACGGGCAAACCCGTTGATCTTCCGGAACAGGAAAATGGTGATAGTGGGCGTCAGTATGGTGAAGCAGTAAACGATTCCCAACACAATTCCCTTATAAAGTATCGGCATGATACGGAGATAAGAAAACAGGAATAACACCAGAAACGCCAGAAACGGTATAGAAAATGGAGTAAACACGATGGAGGTGATCCGTGCCACCCGCAACATTGTTTTATCCGCTATGATATGCTCTTTTTCTTTATCCATCAGCACTAATACTTAATACTTTATAGTTAATACTTTAAACTCACTTTCTCAGTCTTGCCACCGGTATATTCAACTGCTGACGGTATTTCGCCACCGTACGGCGGGCGATAGGATAGCCTTTTTCCTTCAGGATATCCGCCAGTTCGTCATCTGTCAGCGGTTTCTTTTTGTCTTCTCCGTCAATGCATTCTTTCAGAATCTTACGTATCTCGCGTACGGACATTTCCTCTCCGTCTTCCGTCGTATAGCCATCGCTGAAGAAGAATTTAAGCGGATAGATGCCGAAGTTGGTCTGTACGTATTTGCTGTTGCTGACACGGGAAATCGTAGAGATATCCAGTCCGGTACGTTCTGCCACATCTTTGAGAATCATCGGTTTCAGCAATGACTCGTCGCCTTCGAGGAAGAAAGGACGCTGCAAGTCGATAATCGCCTGCATGGTAGTCATCAATGTATTCTGCCGCTGCTTCACCGCATCGATAAATCCTTGTGCCGCATCCATCTTCTGTTTCAGGAACATCATGGCTTCTTTCGACTCTTTGGACTGGTTCGCCTTATTTTTGGTATGCTCCTCCACCATCTCGGTAAAGTCGCGGCTCATCCGGAGTTCGGGAACATTGCGGTTATTCAGGCTTACGTTAATCGTTCCGTCATCGTAGGTATCCACCAGAAAATCGGGAACAATCTGCTGTAGGTTTCTTCCGATCGTCTCTCCGAGCGAAGCGCCCGGACGGGGATTCAACTTGGTTATTTCGGCAATCGCCTCATTGAAAGTCTCTTCTCTGACATCCAGTTTCTTAATGATTTTCTCCCAGTGCTTCCGGGTAAATTCTTCATAACAGTCACTGATGATGCGCTCTTCCAGGTTCAAGATCGGTGACGGCTTCTTCTCTTCGCTCTTCTTGCGCAGAATCTGTATCATCAGACATTCCTGAAGGTTGCGTGCTCCGATACCTGCCGGGTCAAAATCCTGCAGGATGCACAGAGCCTCTTCCAGTTCTTCTTCCGTAGATTCAATGCCGGCGTAGATAGCCAGTTCGTCACAGATACTTTCCAGCGATTTACGGAGCAGTCCGTCATCGTCCAGCGAACCGATCAGATATTCCACCAGTTCGCACTGGTGTTCGGTCAGGTTACGTTCACGGAGTTGTTCTTTCAGGATTTCATAAAAAGAGGTGGCGTCGGAGAAAGGAATATCTTCCGCCTGCTCGTCCCGCGAGCGGTTGTTTTCCTGCAATTTATAGTCGGGGATATCGTCTTCGGTGAGATAATCACTTAAAGAATCATAATCATTGGCATCGTTATCCATGCCTTCTTCCGGACTGACGCCATCGGCATATTCATCTGTAGCAGCGTCTTCTTTGCCTTCTTCAAGCGCCGGATTTTCCAATAGTTCAGCATGGATACGGTCTTCCAGCTCGACTGCGGGAAGCTCCAACAACTTCACGACCAGAATCTGCTGTGGCGAGAGCGTTTGTATCTGCTGTTGCGCCTGCGATTGTATTTGACGGGAACCTTGTGCCATATTCGTTTTTGCTTTCTACTGTTTCTCGCTACAAAAGTAACTTTTTAACGAGAGATTACACAGATTAGTGGGATTATTTTTAATCCTATAACACAAAATTCTTTATCTTTGTTGCACGAACTTAAAAATTAGGACAGTATGTTTGCCAAAGAGACGTATATGCAGCGCAGAGCCCTGCTGAAAAAGAATTTAGGCTCCGGAGTTTTGTTATTTCTGGGAAATGACGAGTGCGGGCTGAATTATGAGGATAACACGTTCCGTTATCGTCAGGACTCCACTTTTCTTTATTATTTCGGTCTTTCGTGTGCCGGACTTTCGGCCATCATCGATATTGACGAAGACAAAGAAATTATTTTCGGTGACGAATTATCCATCGATGCCATCGTATGGATGGGCTCACAGCCTACGTTACGCGAAAAATGCGAACGTGTCGGCATCAGGGAAATGATGGCTTCCGCCGATATCGTCGGCTATCTGCACAAATGCGTCCAGAGTGGAAAAGCAATTCATTATCTTCCTCCCTACCGCCCCGAACATAAACTGAAACTGATGGACTGGCTCGGAATACCACCTGCACGTCAGGAAGGTTCCGTACCTTTCATCCGTGCCGTCATAGCTCAGCGCAACTACAAGTCGGCGGAAGAAATCGTAGAAATAGAAAAAGCCTGTGACGTGACTGCCGATATGCACATCACCGCCATGAAGGTGCTTCGTCCGGGAATGTACGAATATGAAGTAGTAGCGGAAATGAACCGTGTGGCAGAGTCCAACAACTGCGAACTGTCGTTTGCAACGATCGCCACCATCAACGGGCAGACGCTGCACAACCATTATCACGGAAATAAAGTGAAACCGGGCGATCTGTTCCTGATTGACGCAGGTGCGGAAGTCGAGTCGGGTTATGCAGGCGATATGTCGTCCACGATTCCTGCGGATAAGAAATTTACAACCCGCCAGCGCGAAGTTTACGAAATCCAGAATGCGATGCATCTGGAATCTGTCAAGGCGCTTCGTCCGGGCATTCCTTATATGGATGTATACGAATTGTCCGCCCGCGTCATGGTAGACGGCATGAAAACTCTCGGACTAATGAAAGGAAATACGGAAGATGCTGTCCGCGAAGGCGCGCATGCCCTGTTCTATCCGCACGGATTAGGACACATGATGGGACTGGATGTTCACGATATGGAAAATCTGGGTGAGATATGGGTAGGATACAACGGTCAGCCGAAGAGCACGCAGTTCGGACGCAAGTCGCAACGCCTCGCCATTCCACTGGAACCGGGATTCGTACATACCGTAGAACCGGGCATTTACTTCATCCCCGAACTGATTGATATGTGGAAAGCAGAAAAGAAGTTCACCGATTTTATCAATTACGACAAAGTGGAAACTTACAAAGACTTCGGCGGTATCCGCAACGAAGAAGATTATCTCATCACGGAGACAGGTGCCCGCCGACTCGGCAAGAAAATTCCGCTGACACCCGAAGAAGTGGAAGCTTTAAGATAACCCCTGCTTTATTCACAGATGGCACCGGAATTCACATAAAACGATAAATGCCTGTACTACAACAAGTATAGGCATTTATTATTTCAAGGGGACGGTCATATTTTTAAGTATTAGTGTCAAAATTCTTATGTCTATCCAAGACAATAAGCACTATATTTGCAAGTATCCCCCATCATAACAAACTATTAATACTTTAAACTAATGGCACGAACTACTTTGTTACTTTTATCTATTCTTTTTCTGCTGCCCACGAATGCAGCAATCAAAAAACTACAGGTTGAATATCTGACCAATCCTATCGGGCTGGACATAACAGCTCCCCGATTCAGCTGGCAACTAGAGTCAGCGGAAAGAGGAGTCAGACAAACAGCCTATCAAATCACGGTAGCGACCGATGCAGCCTGTCTAAATCCGGTCTGGACTTCCGGAAAGGTGGCATCTGACGAATCATTGCACATCTGTTATGCAGGACCGGCTCTCACCCCTTCCACCCGCTATTATTGGAAAGTAACCGTGTGGAACAACAAAACCGGAGAAGAGACTTCGACGGAAAAGGCTTTCTTCGAAACAGGACTGCTGTCCGACGGATGGTCGGGAGCGCAATGGATCAAGGCAACTCAAATAAACAAGAATTCCAAAATCAATCCGGAAGACAAGAAACAGACAAAGGCACGAATGCTGCTGGAAATGGATGTCACACTGACTTCCGGCAACGCATCCGTTCTTTTCGGCGCACGCGATGCTTCCAACGTATTCATGTGGTCTGTCAATACGCTGGACAATGAAAAAGAACCTTTGATCAGAAGACATATTTATGACAGGGGACGCCTGCAAAGTTCGGATACTCCGATCGGCAAATTCTTCACTAAATCCGACTTGCTGAATAAAGAACACCATCTGGCAATCGAAGCAAAAGATGGAGTGGTCAAGACTTATATTGACAAGGTACTGGTGGATACCTATACCGACACCGATTCCAAACTATCGAATGGATATATCGGCTTCCGGGCATTCAGAGGAAATAACACCAACGAAACGGCCATGTTTGACAATATCGTACTGACAGAGTACGAACAGAAAAGCGACAAGGAAGAAGCCAAAGTCGTTCTGAAAGAGGATTTCGAGAAACCTCAGTCCGCTTTTGAAGGCGGAGAAATCGTATCTGTGGGAGGTAATCGTAAACTGAATATGGTTTCCGGTTCCGGCGATTATCGGGTATTGCAGGTTGACATGAGCGGAGTACCCATGTTCCGTAAAGAATTCAAGGCAAAAAAGAAGATTGCATCCGCCCGCATCTACAGTTCGGCTCTGGGCGTCTATGATTTGTTTATCAACGGACAACGGGTAGGAAACAAGATGGAAGACGGCAGCATACGCTATGACGAATTGAAGCCGGAATGGACGGATTTCAGCAAAACAGCCCACTATCAGACGTATGACATCACCGATTTGCTCCGGAAAGGAGAAAACGCAGTCGGCGCCCGGGTATCCTCCGGCTGGTGGAACAGTGACGTCTGCCACGGAGAGTATGGCAGTCACGAAGTAGGATTCATCGCAAAGATATTACTGAAATATACGGACGGCACTTCGGAAACGATAGTAACGGACCTTTCCTGGCTGTCATCCATGGACGGTGCCATACGAATGGGAGACATCTACCACGGAGAAACTTATGACGCCCGAAAAGAAAGTGCATGGACGAAGCCCGGATATAACACTGCCAACTGGAACAAGACGGCTGTCAACCCTCATTTCAAAGGAGAGTTAATCGCCTTTGCCGGACCCACCGTTCAGGTACGTCCGCATCTGAGCCGTATCCCTTTGTCCACTACTGTTTACCAAGGTGAAAAAGACGGTAAAATCAATGTAGTGAGTGTTACGGACAAACCGGCTCCTATCCGGCTAAAGAAAGGTGAAACGGCCGTCTACAACTTAGGTCAGAACATGGTCGGCTGGGTTCGGTTCAAAGTAAAAGGTGCATCGGGAACGGAGATGAAACTCCGTTTCGGCGAGATGCTGAACGACACGGGAGATAAATCACGCGGAGACGACGGCCCTGCCGGAAGTATATATACCGCCAACCTCAGAAGTGCAAAAGCAACATTGAAGTATATCCTGAAAGGAAGCAAGGAAGGCGAATCATTCCATCCGTCCATGACCTTCTTCGGTTTTCAGTATTGTGAGATAACGGCAAGTGAAGACATCGAGGTACTTTCCCTGATAGGGGAAGTGGTCGGTTCCGCTACCGAAGAGGGAGCTTCGTTTGTCACCAGCAGCCGGTCAATCAATCAGTTATACAGCAATGTCATGTGGGGACAAAGAGGCAACTATCTGAGCATCCCTACCGACTGCCCGCAAAGAGACGAACGTCTGGGCTGGACCGGAGACACGCAAGTGTTCTGCCGTGCCGCTTCTTATAATGCGAATGTATCCGCCTTCTTCGAAAAATGGATGAGAGATATGCGTGACGGTCAGCGAAGTGACGGCGCCTATCCGGATGTAGCTCCACACTCATGGGTAGGCTACGGACAGGCAGCCTGGGCTGATGCCGGTGTCATCGTTCCCTGGACTATCTATCTGATGTACGACAACAAAAAGATATTGCAGGACAATTATGCATCTATGGAGAAATACATGGAGTTCCTGTCCCGTCAAAAAGGAGACGGTTATAACTATAACGGTGCCGGAACAAATTATGGCGACTGGCTATCGTACGAAGATACCGAACGCCGCTATGTCAGTGTATGCTACTACGCATATACGGCACAATTGATGACCAAAATTTCGGAAGCATTGAAAACGGACGACTGTGATGCCTACGCTTCCAAAGCAAAGGCTTACAGAAAGCTGGCACAGGAAATCAAGAAAGAATTCCAGACACGCTACATCGATGCAGACGGAGACTTGAAGCAAAAGAGCCAGACGGCCTATCTGCTTGCCTTGAAACTGGATTTATTCCCGACAGAAGAAGCACGGAAGAAAGGAGTGGAAACACTGGTCCGCAAGATTGCCGGCAACGGTAACCGTCTGAGCACAGGATTCGTGGGTACAGCCATCCTGAATCAGACATTAAGCCAGTTCGGAGAATCAAATACGGCTTACGATCTACTGCTGCAACGGAACAACCCTTCCTGGCTGTATAGCATAGACCAGGGAGCAACCACTATCTGGGAACGCTGGGATTCGTATACCAAAGAGAAAGGTTTTGGCCCCGTATCGATGAACTCGTTCAATCATTACTCGTATGGAGCAGTCTCCGAATGGATGTACCGCACAATGGGCGGTATAGATATCGACGAAACACGTCCGGGATTCAAGCACATCGTATTACAGCCGATTCCGGACAACCGTCCGGAAGTTGCCGCCGGTCAGGAACAGATTGACTGGGTAAATGCTTCGTTCCCTTCCTGTTATGGAGATATCAAGAGCAGCTGGAAAAAAGAAAATGACGGAACGGTTTCTTACCAAGTGACGATACCTGCCAACACCACCGCCACTCTTCACTTACTATTACCTACTCTCGACTATGTAGTAGAAGAAAGCGGAAAAGCTGCCGTGAAAGCGGAAGGAGTTTCTTCGGTTACTTTCATGAATGGAAAGGCAGTATTAGAGCTACAGTCCGGTACATATCAGTTTGTGGTTAAAAAGGAAAACAAATAGACAGAATGAAAAAAATATATTTAGTGACTGCACTTGCATGTTGTGCACTGCAACCCACCCTTGCACAAAAGCAAGAAGAATGCAAGCCCGTGAACCTTCATTGCGACCACCTGATCAATCCGCTGGGCATCGACAATGCCAATCCCAGATTGTCGTGGATGCTGGACGATGCCCGACAAGGAGCCCGGCAGACTGCTTATCAGATAATAGTCAGCACAGACTCACTGAAAGCAAACAACGAAAACGGGGAAATATGGAACTCGGGGAAAAAAGAATCGGATCAAATCCTTGTCACCTATCCGGAAAAGAATCTTCAACCCTTTACCAAATATTACTGGAAAGTGAATGTATGGGATAAAGATGGCAAAAAGGCTTCTTCGGACATCAACAGCTTCGAAACCGGAATGATGGGAATGGAGAACTGGCAGGGCGCATGGATTGGCGACAACAGAGACATCAACTATAAACCCGCCCCTTATTTCAGAAAAACATTCGACACTCAAAAGAAAGTCAAATCCGCCAGAGCGTACATCGCCGTCGCCGGTTTATACGAATTATACATCAACGGAGAGAAAATCGGAAACCATCGGCTAGACCCGCTGTATACCCGTTTCGACAGACGGAATTTCTATGTGACTTACGACGTGACCAACCAACTTCAGAAAGGTAAAAACGCAATTGGCGTACTGTTGGGAAATGGCTGGTACAACCACCAGTCAAAAGCCGTCTGGGACTTTGACCGTGCACCGTGGCGCAACCGCCCCGCTTTTTGTATGGACCTGAGAATTACCTACGAAGACGGCACTACAGAAGTAATCCGCTCCGAAAGAGACTGGAAGACTTCATCGGGCGCCTTGATCTTCAACAGCATCTATACAGCGGAACATTATGACGCCCGCCTGGAACAGAAAGGCTGGAATACAGCAGATTTTGACGATTCGAAATGGAAGGAAGCTGGTTACAGAGCTGTACCTTCTCAAAACGTCGTATCCCAGCAGGTACAACCGATTCGTATCGTAGAAACAATACCGGCAAAAGCGCTTAAGAAAGTGAACGACACGACGTATGTATTCGACTTTGCCAGAAATATATCCGGAGTGACCCGCATCAAGGTATCCGGAGAAGAAGGAACGGTAGTAAGGCTCAAACACGGCGAACGCATCTATGACAACGGACGGGTGAATATGTCAAACATTGACGTATACCATCGTCCGGTAGATGACAAAGACCCATTTCAGACGGATATTCTCATTCTGAGCGGAAAGGGAGAAGACGAGTTTATGGCACGGTTCAACTACAAAGGTTTCAGATACGTAGAAGTGACAAGCAGCAAGCCTGTCGCACTCGATCAAAACAGTCTGACTGCTTATTTCGTTCACAGTGACGTTCCGCAAAAAGGAGAGATAAACACGTCAAACCCACTCGTGAACCGGTTGTGGTGGGCTACCAACAACGCCTATCTGTCCAATCTGATGGGGTATCCCACCGATTGCCCCCAACGGGAGAAAAACGGATGGACGGGAGACGGACATTTTGCGATTGAAACAGCACTATATAATTATGACGGCATCACAGTCTACGAAAAATGGCTCGCCGACCACCGTGACGAACAGCAACCTAACGGAGTATTACCCGACATCATTCCGACCGGAGGATGGGGATACGGCACGGACAACGGTCTGGACTGGACGAGTACAATCGCCATTATTCCCTGGAATATTTATCTGTTCTACGGAGACAGCAAATTATTAGCCGACTGCTACGAAAACATCAAACGATATGTAGACTACGTAGACCGTACCAGCCCAAGCGGACTGACTTCGTGGGGAAGAGGAGACTGGGTTCCTGTGAAATCGCATTCGTCCAAAGAACTGACCTCATCGGTATACTTCTATGTAGATACTAAAATACTGGCCAATGCCGCAAAGCTGTTCAACAAGCAGGAAGATTACGAACATTATCAGGCGCTTGCGGAAAAGATCAGGCAAGCGATCAATGACAAATATCTGAACAGGGAAACCGGTATATACGCCAGCGGCGTTCAGACGGAACTGAGCGTACCGCTGATGTGGGGTATTGTCCCCAAGGATATGAAAGCAAAAGTAGCCCGCAACCTGGCGAAGAAGGTGGAAGAAGCCGGTTTCCATCTGGATGTGGGTGTATTGGGAGCCAAAGCCATACTGAACGCCTTGAGTGAAAACGGAGAAGCCGAAACCGCTTATAAAGTAGCTGCACAAGACACCTACCCGTCATGGGGCTGCTGGATTGCCAACGGAGCCACCACCCTGCTCGAAAACTGGGATTTGAATGCTACACGTGACATTTCGGACAACCACATGATGTTCGGAGAAATCGGAGGATGGTTCTATAAAGGCTTGGGCGGTATCTTCCCCGACCCACAGCAGCCGGGTTTTAAACATATCCTCCTGCGCCCCAACTTCCCCAGTGATTTAAAGCAGTTCGAGGCCAGACACCGTTCTCCGTACGGAGAGATTCAGTCCCAATGGGAACGTAAGAAAAAAAGTGTTGTGTACAGCGTGACGATTCCTGCCAACAGCAGTGCCACTTTATACGTGCCCGATACTGTGAAAGGAGAACGTGTCATAGAGTTAGAAGCCGGAAAACATACATTCGAGTGGAAGTTGCTCTAAATTTACACTTAATAGAACATTTTATCGACCTCTGTTTTTCTAATCTTCCCTAATATTGCGGCGTAATTAACAAACCGATCAGATGGAAAATAGAATGAGAAAACGAATGACAGTTATATTGAACAGTAAAATGAATATGAGAAGATTTTACGTATCAGCAGCGTTGTTACTGACAACGCTGCTCGCGGTTGCCGAAAATAATCCCTACCGGAGTGACGTATTCTGGGTAACCGTACCCGATCATGCCGACTGGCTTTACAAAACCGGAGAACAGGCAAATGTAGAAGTACAGTTTTACAAATACGGCATTCCGGGAGATAACATAGCGATTAATTTCGAAATAGGCGGAGAAATGATGCCTGCTGATACCAAGGGAACAATTATCATGAGAAAAGGAAAGGCAACAATCCCCGTAGGCACCATGAAGAAACCGGGCTTCCGAGACTGCCGCCTGACCACCACCGTAGACGGAAAGAAATACTCCCATCACGTCAAAGTGGGTTTCTCGCCGGAAAAGCTCCGTCCGTATACCACCATGCCTGCCGACTTTCAGCAATTCTGGGAGAACGAAAAGGCGGAACTGGCCAAATTTCCGCTGACATACACCAAAGAGCACGTAAAGAAATACTCGACCGACCAAATAGACTGCTATCTCATCAAGCTGCAGGTGAACCAACGCGGACAAAGTATCTACGGCTACCTGTTCTATCCGAAGAAAGAAGGCAAATACCCCGTCGTACTATGTCCTCCGGGCGCAGGAATCAAGACAATCAAGGAACCTTTGCGACATAAGTACTACGCCGAACAAGGCTGCATCCGCTTTGAAATCGAGATCCACGGGCTGAACCCGGAAATGAGCGAAGAAGAATTCAAAGAAATCAGTGCCGCTTTCAACGGCAGAGAAAACGGATACCTGTCCAACGGCCTGGACAGCCGCGACAACTATTACATGAAACGGGTATATCTGGCCTGTGTCCGCAGCATCGACCTGCTGACCTCACTGCCGGAATGGGACGGAAAGAATGTAGTCGTTCAAGGCGGCAGTCAGGGAGGAGCATTAGCACTCGTCACCGCCGGACTGGATCAACGGGTAACGGCCTGCGTAGCCAATCATCCGGCTCTAAGCGATATGGCAGGTTACAAAGCCGGACGTGCCGGAGGTTACCCCCATTTCTTCCGAAATACCGTAGACATGGATACTCCCGAAAAAATCAGAACAATGGCTTATTATGATGTGGTGAACTTTGCCCAATTAATCAAGGCAGATACTTATATGACATGGGGATTCAATGATAACGTTTGCCCACCGACTACCAGCTACATTGTATATAATGTATTGAATTGCCCGAAAGAAGCATTGATCACTCCTATTAATGAACATTGGACCTCCAGTGACACAGAGTACGGACATCTGCTTTGGATAAAGAAACATCTGAAATAAAAGCAGTAGAAAAAGAAAAACCGCCGAAAGCGGAAGTAACTGTTATCATATCATTATTCAGGCACGGCTTACAGAGTTTTTACGGTTCTGTTTTAATCGAAACCATATTAATCTGTGTAAACCGTGCCTGAATAAATTCGCAAGAGAGTTTTAGCGTCTCTCTATTCTTTTAGTCTTCCCATTCCGATTTCGGGAAGGTTTTCTTCCCATACCATTTCATCCAGGCATAGGATTTTCTTTTTCTCATATAAACGGCATCACCACAATAGGTCAATGCCTCCCAGTTAAAAACCGAATGAGAACTAATTGCTTTTTCAAACCAGTAAAGCAAGTGATATGTCATGAACGGAAGCACCATCCACCACCATGAGAACCATAGTGATAAACCCAATGCTGGGATTAAAGTCAATAAAAAACACTCCCAGAATTGCCGTGCATGTATTCTTAACTCCATTTCTTCCCAAACTTCCAAATACTTGTACCGAGTAAAGAATAACCCTCCTATCATAAAATAATGCTTCTTTTTCCCTAGAAAGCATTTTGCTAGTAAATTGTTATAAAATATCATATACCCTTTTTTTGTTGTGTAATAACATAAACGGAAAGAACGTACAAATGTTCATTATTTAAGCCTAATCTTACAGTTATTTCCTTTCCCTGGAATACAACAACATATTGCCACGCTTGTTTTTTGCGGCGCGAAGTTACGAACTTATATTTATACAATAACTATAAATTCCAAAATAATTCTCTTAAATAAATTTATTATCTAATATTTGAAGCTACTTCCTCCCAAAAACTCCCTGAGTAAAGATGTCGGGGGAATTTCCTTATCTTGCACCGGAACGAAATATTTAATGAATTTCAGCAACCGGTACGCCTCACAATATTCCGGACAATTGCGCGGAACACCCATCAAAATAGGTTCCGCATGCAGGCGAAGCACTGCAAATTCAAACAACAGCGCCGAATTGAACATCACATCCGCATTCTCCTGATAAGGGAATATCCATTTATCTTCGCCGGCACGCACACTAGGCCAGCGGGAGATGGTCTCGCGGGCCGAATATCCCCGATAATTAAAGTCGCGGATAATGCGGCGAAGCAAACGATTGTCTGTCGTAGGAATCCAGTTATGATCGTCCAAAGAAATAGTGGTCAATGCCGAGACATAAATCTTGAACTTCTTTTCATCCGGGATATGCGGTGTCAGTTCCGGATTCAACGCATGAATACCTTCCAGAATGAGAATCGTATTATCTTCAATTTTCAGTTTATCACCTTTATATTCCTTCTTCCCCAGAGAGAAGTTAAAGCGCGGAAGCTCCACTTCCTCACCGCGCAGCAAAGCCTGCAACTGCTGGTTAAACAATTCCAGATCGAGCGCATACAGAGACTCATAATCATAGTTACCGTTTTCATCCAGAGGTGTCTCTTCACGGTCTACGAAATAATTGTCCAAGGAGATCGGAAAGGGTTTGAGCCCGTTCGTCATCAGCTGGATGGAAAGACGTTTGCTGAACGTGGTCTTTCCCGAAGAGGACGGACCGGAAATCAAAATCAGTTTCACCCGGTCGCCGTTTTCCCCACGATGGAAGATCGTATCGGCAATCTGGGCTATTTTCTTTTCCTGCAATGCTTCCGCTACATTGATTAAATCCGTAGCGTGCCCTTCTTCGCAGGCGAGGTTAAAGTCGCCGGCGTTATTAAGTCCCATGATATAGCTCCAGTTGAGATACTCCTTAAATACATCCAGCATCTTCTCCTGCTTCACCACTTCCTCCAGCACATCCGGATTCTCTTTATTGGGAATGCGCAGCAAGAGGCCATCATAGTATTTCACGATGTCGAACAACTTGATATATCCGGTACTGGGGAGCAGATTACCATAATAATAATCGACCGTATCGCCCAGCGTATAATAATAGGTATATAGTGAACCGGAAGTTTCGAGCAGCCTCACCTTATCATTCATCCCGCGTTCACTGAACACCCGTACAGCCTCAGCCGTATGGCATTCGATGCGGTGATAAGAGATATTTTCTGCGATAATCTCCTGCATACGCTGTTTGATACGCGTCACATCTTCCAATGTAATAGGGCGACCGATCCGCAGATTACAGAAATAACCTTTGGAGACCGGGTGTTCCACAAACAGCTTCCCTTCGGGAAAAAGCTCACTGACAGCCTTGAACAAGACAAAGCAGAGTGACCGCACATACGTACGCATACCGGATGAATCGCGTACATCCAGAAACTCTATATCCTTGTTATTATATACTTTGAAATTGAGACCTTCGGAACGGTTATTCACCTTGGCACTGACTACCTGATAAGGAAAATTAAGATTAAAACCGTAATAAATATCCAAAAGTGAGCTTCCGATAGGGAATTCTTTATAAATATTATTATTTTTGCAACATATTTGTAACATCTGTTTCATCGTAGTCTTTTTAATAAGGTGAATAACATGGGACTAAATATACTTAGTAATCAGATAGAGAACAAACAACCACTAAAATTATTATAGATGGAATATTCTTTTTATGATTTTTTAAAGCTCATAGGCTCGTTAGGGCTCTTCCTTTATGGCATGAAGATAATGAGCGAGGGCTTACAAAAAGTCGCAGGTGACAGGCTACGAAGTATCCTGACAGCTATGACCACCAATCGGGTAACGGGGGTATTAACAGGAGTGTTGATCACAGCCCTTATCCAGTCCTCCTCGGCGACAACAGTAATGGTCGTCAGTTTCGTCAACGCCGGTTTGCTTACACTGGCCGAGTCCATCAGTGTCATCATGGGTGCCAATATCGGTACGACGGTTACGGCATGGATTATTTCAATTTTCGGATTTAAGGTTGATATGGCCGCCTTCGCTCTTCCACTTCTGGCCATCGCCCTTCCGCTCATCTTCTCCGGCAAGAGCAACCGCAAGTCCATCGGTGAATTCATTTTCGGTTTTTCCTTCCTCTTCATGGGACTTTCTTACCTGAAAGCAAATGCTCCCGACCTGAACGCCAATCCGGAAATGCTCGCCTTCGTACAGAACTACACGGATATGGGATTCTTCTCCATTCTCCTGTTCTTATTCATCGGTACCATACTGACTATGATCGTACAGGCCTCAGCCGCCACGATGGCAATCACATTAATTATGTGCGCCAACGGCTGGATCAGTCTGGAACTGGGAGCAGCGCTCGTACTGGGCGAAAACATCGGAACTACCATCACGGCCAATCTTGCCGCATTAACAGCCAACACACAGGCTAAGCGGGCAGCATTGGCCCATTTTGTTTTTAATGTGTTCGGTGTGATCTGGGTATTGATCATTTTCCATCCTTTCATGGAACTGGTCAACTGGGTAGTGGATACCTTCTTCCAGAGCAATAATCCGGAAGTAGCCATTTCTTATAAACTGTCCGCTTTCCACTCTATCTTTAATATCTGTAACGTATGTATCCTGATATGGGGAGTGAAACTGATCGAACGCACCGTATGCGCATTAATCCACCCGAAAGAGGAAGACGAGGAACCTCGCCTTCGGTTTATCACCGGCGGTATGCTTTCTACTGCGGAGCTTTCTATCCTGCAGGCACGCAAGGAAATCCACCTGTTTGCAGAACGTACCCACCGTATGTTCGGAATGGTGCAGGACTTGATGCACACCGAAAAGGACGATGACTTTAACAAGCTGTTCAGCCGCGTAGAAAAGTACGAGAACATCAGCGACAACATGGAACTTGAAATAGCCAATTATCTGAATCAGGTATCCGAAGGGCGTCTGAGTTCTGAAAGTAAGTTGCAGATACGTGCCATGCTGCGCGAAGTGACGGAAATCGAAAGTATCGGCGACAGCTGTTACAACCTGGCACGCACCATCAACCGGAAACGCCAGACGAATCAGGACTTTACCGAAAAGCAATACGAGCACATCCACTTCATGATGAAGCTGACCGATGATGCCCTCGCACAAATGATTGTGGTGGTAGAGAAACCGGAACACCAAAGCATTGATATCAACAAGTCTTTCAACATCGAAAACGAAATCAATAACTACCGTAACCAACTGAAAAATCAGAATATTCTGGATGTCAACAACAAGGAATATGATTATCAGATGGGAGTCTATTATATGGATATTATCGCCGAATGTGAGAAACTGGGCGACTATGTAGTGAATGTGGTAGAAGCCAGCAGTGATGTAAAAGAGAAGAAAGCCTCTTAAATAAAGAGGAACTCAATCAAAGAAATGGATAGTCAATTTTATGCTGCAACGCATAAATTGGCTATCCATTTCTTTTTTATTTCCACACAGACAAAACAACTCATGTCCGTTTACAAGGACACTCACACTTTACAAAGGCATTACATTTTTCACAGACGTTAACGATTACATTTCTTTTCCGTGAAGTTCCCGTTAAGCTTTTACTGCGCCTATTGCAGGTCTTTTTTTTGCATATACATTTGCGCCAAAATACACAGGGGCCTATGTTTAGTACCATTTTCCAATGACCGGACAGAGGCATTCCAAAAGAAAACCAAATCTCTAATTTAAAGCAAAAGAAATGAAAATTAAAAAAGTATTGATGGGAGTTGCACTGGCAGCAATGTGTTTAATGAGCGCACAAGCGCAACGCCGCAATGAGATTCAAGTTCCCAATCTGAACGGGTACACTACTTTAAAATGTGACTTTCACATGCACAGTGTTTTTTCGGACGGTCTGGTATGGCCTACCGTACGTGTAGACGAAGCATATCGAGAAGGACTGGATGCCATTTCTCTGACAGAACATATTGAGTACCGCCCACACAAAAAAGACATTATAGCAGATCATAACCGCTCTTATGAACTGTCTCAGAAGCAGGCGAAGAAGTTAGGAATACTTCTAATCAGAGGCAGTGAAATCACCCGTTCCATGCCTCCGGGACATTTTAATGCAATCTTCCTGAACGACTCCAATCCATTGGAACAAAAGGCATATAAAGACGCTTTCAATGAGGCAAAAAAACAAGGAGCCTTTATCTTCTGGAATCATCCGGGCTGGGCACGCCAGCAGCCGGACTCCACCCTGTGGTGGCCTGAGCATACACAACTCTACAATGACGGCTGCATGCACGGCATTGAAGTAGCCAACGGTGGTCTTTTCATGCCCGAAGCCATTCAATGGTGTCTGGACAAGAATCTGACCATGATAGGAACTTCCGATATCCACCAGCCTATCCAGACAGACTATGATTTTTCAAAAGGCGAACACCGCACGATGACGTTTGTCTTTGCCAAAGAACGTTCTCCGGAAGGTATCCGTGAAGCACTCGACAATCGCCGCACCGCCGTTTATTACCGCGAACTGGTGATCGGGCGTGAAGAAATCCTCCGTCCCTTCTTTGAAAAATGCGTAGACATAAAAGAAGTGAAACGCACCGAAAAAGAAGTGACATTTTCTGTCATGAACGCTACCGATCTGGTACTGAAACTGAAAAAGACCGCACATGATCCTTCTTTGGTCTATTTCCGCGAAATGACATTGAAACCACATACGCAGCATACAATCTCTGTGAAGTTTGACAACGGTATCAAAGGAGGCGACTGCAATTTTGAAGTTACCAACTTCATCGTAGCCCCCGATAAAGGTTTGGATTACACCATCAAACTATAAAGTTCCAGCCATCAAAGCCATGTAATATCAAGATATCCGACGAACTACATGCGGATAATCGTTTAATTTTAAATTATTACTTTATGAATCGTTACTTATCCCTAGCCTGCTCGCTGGTAGCTTTCTTCTATTTATCGAGTTGCGAAAGCTACAGTGAGCCCACCGAGAAAGCCCACCAATCCGATCAACCGATTGTACTGACCTCCTTCTATCCCAAAGAAGGCGGAGCACGTGACAAAATTCTTCTGGACGGAAAAAACTTCGGCACCGACGTGAGTAAAATCAAAGTATATTTCAACAATGCCAGGGCCTCCGTCGTTTCATCAAGCGGAAGCCGTATTTATGCCATTGTACCACGCCTTCCGGGCGATAATCCCCGTATCTCCGTAGTGGTCGACACCGATTCTGTCGCTTACGAAGAAACATATGCTTATCATACACAGGCATTGGTCAGCACGGTCACCGGAAACGGTGAAACGAGCTTCCTTGCCGGAACACTCTCCACCGCTCAGGTATATGGCAAATATCTTGATCTGGATGCCGAAGGCAATCTTTTCATGTCATGGCGTGACGGCGGTACATTTGGAATCGCCCGGATAAACGAACAACAGAACATTGTGACTCCGCTCATTGAAGCAGATGCCGCCAACCGTATCTTATATGCCAACGGCTTAACGGTGGACCGTGCCACCGGAATGCTGACCGCCGCACACGAATCGGTCAAAGAAGTGACGTTTACCTTCGACCCGCGTGAAGCCTGGTATCCCCGCCAGCGTAACATAAAATACTCACAGTCGGATCTGAACTCAATCGTAGATGCCGACAGATACAAGAATTTCGTCACCTTCTGCCCTTATGACGGCTATCTATATACACGATACCGTGATGGAAAGATCGCTAAAATAGATCCCAACACATTCGAAGGACACATTATCCATCAAGGTCCCAGCGGATCACAATACGGACAGGCGATTAATCCTGCGAAGCCCTGGCTTCTGTATATAACGCTTCACTCCAACGCCCCTACCGCATACAGACAAGGGATTTCGGTGCTCGACCTCCGCGATCCGGATGGAACAGGCGGATTTAAGCGTCTCAATGCTCCCGGCGGCAGCGCTTTCCGTGACGGTCCGATTGAAGATGCCCTGTTCAATTATCCCAAGGATATCAAGTTTGACAACGACGGCAATATGTTCGTAGCCGACTATGGCAACCATTGCATCCGCATGATATCTGCCGACAATATCGTCACGACAGTTGCCGGACAGCCCGGCGTCGCCGGATACAAGGACGGAGGACCGGTAGAGTCCTTATTCAAGAATCCCTGGGGAGTGGCTGTCAATGAACAGGGAGACATTTACATTGCAGACTGGGGTAATGCACGCATTCGCAAATTGGTTATCGAATAACAAAGTAAACTCACAATGAAAATCAAACAGATTTTATACTTAATGTCGTTCTGCTTATTGCTTTCGGCAACAACCTTCGCGCAGCAAGTTCAGGAATTTACCATTTCAGGAACTGTCGTGGATAAGGACAAGCTATCCATGCCCGGCGTATCGGTATACATCAAAGACAAGCCCTCCAAAGGTACCACAACCGACAATGACGGTAATTTCAAGCTGAAAGTGGTTTATGGAGACAAAATGATATTTTCTTTTATCGGCTTCAAACCGTCGGAGCACGTGGCCATCAAACCCCAAACCGACTTAACGGTCACACTGCTTGAAGACAACAATTCCCTTGATGAAGTGGTTGTCGTCGCACTGGGAAACGTTCAGCGGAAAATCAGTTCGGTAGGTGCCATTACGACGGTCAGCACTAAAGATATCCAGTCCCCCTCCCCTTCCATCAGTAACTTGTTGGGAGGCAGGGCAGCCGGTGTCATTTCCTTGCAGAGCAGTGGCGAGCCCGGTCAGAATATCGCCGATTTCTGGGTACGTGGTATCGGTACGTTCGGAGCCAACAGCAGTGCCCTTGTACTGATTGACGGTCTGGAAGGCGACCTCAACACCATCGACCCTGCCGATGTCGAAAGTTTCTCCATCCTGAAAGACGCGTCGGCAACTGCCGTGTACGGAGTAAGGGGAGCCAACGGAGTCGTATTGGTCAACACCAAGAAAGGCCTTTCGGGCAAAATTCAGATTACCGGACGTTTCAACACCACGCTGTCCGTCCTCAACCGTCTGCCGAAATATCTGGGAGCTTATGAGTATGCGCAGTTAGCAAACGAAGCCAGAGCGGTACGGAACGAAACACCTTTGTATGACGATACGGAAATGGGAATTATCCGCGACGGTCTCGACCCCGACCTCTATCCCAACGTAAACTGGCAGGATGAGATACTCAACAAAACATTCTGGCGTCATACTTATTATGTAAGCGGACGTGGCGGCAGCGATGTGGCACGTTATTTTCTGAGTCTGGGCGGTAAAAACGAAAGTGCGGCCTACAAGGTAGACAAGAACAGCATATACAGTTCGAACGTCAGCTACAACACCTATAATTACCGTATCAATCTAGACGTGAACCTGACCAAATCAACGAAAGTTTATTTGGGTTCGGACGGATTCCTCTCCCAGTTGAATCAACCCGGCGTAGCCAATACCGAATATATATGGGGAGCACAGTCGCGGCTTACTCCATTGTCCATCCCCACCCAATATTCCAATGGTATGCTGCCCGGACGCGGTGCCGGAGAGCTGTCATCGCCTTATGTCATGATCAACCATACGGGAAAGGCTGCCAACGAAGTGTACAAGGGCAAATCGACTTTGGCAATCAATCAGGACTTTTCCGAATTGATCAACGGGCTTAAACTACGTGTACAGGGAGCGTACGATATCCACAGCTACTTCAATGAACGGAGAAGCGTGCAGCCGGCCCTCTACAATGCACTGGGCAGAGCAAGCGACGGATCACTCATCATGCAGGAAACCGTACAGGAGAAAAAAGCCTCGTACAGCAAGTCCACCCGCCAGTACCGCAAATACCACTTTGAGGCTACGCTCAATTATGACCGGCTCTTCGGTACAGATCACCGGACATCCGCGCTGGTCTATTATTACATCAGCGATTCCAAAGACACGGACGACGCCACAAGCAACTTATCGGCCATTCCCTTGCGCTATCAGGGAGTATCCAGCCGGTTTACTTATGGCTACAAGGATACTTACCTGCTGGACGTCAACTTCGGATACACCGGTTCCGAAAACTTCCAGCCCGGCAGACAATACGGTTTCTTCCCGTCCGTCGCATTGGGCTGGGTGCCTACCGGCTACAAATTTATACAAGAGGCGCTCCCCTGGCTCGACTATCTTAAAATAAGGGCTTCGTATGGTTCGGTAGGTAACGACCGGATTACCGACGTCCGCTTCCCTTACCTTACTAAAGTGAACGAAGGTACCGGATCAGCTTGGGGCGTTCCCGACATCGAGATTATTGGCGAGACACGTATCGGAGCCGATAACCTGGCGTGGGAAAAGGCCATCAAGTCCAATGTGGGTATTGAAGGAAAGTTGTTTAATAACAAGATCGATTTCGTTGTCGATATTTTCCATGATCAGCGTAACGGTATTTTCCAGCAACGGGTACAGGTGCCCGAGTTCGTAGGAGTGGTCTCCAATCCATACGCGAATGTGGGTAAAATGAAAAGTTACGGTGCCGACGGAAACATCAGCTTCACGCAGGATTTCACTCCCGATTTCGGCTTCACCTTACGGGGTAATTTCACGTACTCCAAAAATAAAGTACAGAACTGGGAGCAGGCTTATCTGGAGTACCCTTACCTGGAATACAATAATTTCCCGTACAATTCCATCCGCGGATATCAGGCAGTCGGACTGTTTAAGGACGAAGATGACATCAAATACAGTCCCAAGCAGACTTTCGGGGAAGTAATGCCCGGTGACATCAAATATAAGGATATCAATGGAGACGGTATGGTGGACAAGCTGGACATGGTGCCGTTGACACACAGCACTTATCCGCTGCTGATGTACGGCCTGGGGGCAGAAATCCGCTACAAGAATCTGACTCTGGGTGTATTGTTCAAGGGAACCGGCAAGACCTCTTTTTTCTATGTAGGTCAAAAGACGACAGTGAACGACGAAACCCGCCTCAACGGAATGGGGTATATGCCTTTCTTCGAGGGTAACACCGGAAACGTACTCACCCTGGCAGCCAATCCAGTCAACCGATGGATTCCCAGAGATTATGCCATCGCACACGGGATCGACCCATCCCTTGCCGAAAACCCGCACGCGCGTTTCCCCCGCCTGCAATATGGAAATAACAGCAACAACAGCCAGTTATCCACCTTTTGGCAGGGCGATTCACGCTACATACGCCTGCAGGAAATCACCCTGAGCTACCATCTTGCAGCAGCATTTCTGAGACGCATAGGTGTTTCTTCACTGGATATCCAATTCGTAGGTAACAACCTCTATGTATGGGATAAAGTGAAACTCTTCGATCCGGAACAGGCACGCTGGAACGGCCGTGTATATCCCATCCCTTCCACCTATTCCCTGCAATTATATGTCAATCTCTAATAAATACATCACCCGATAGAATGAAAACATCCTTAATAAAAAAAACAGCAAGAACGTTCTTCTTGGTTCAGGCAGTCATGTTGGTAACGTCCTGCAGCAACTTCTTAAACATAGACAATTACTTTGATGATGAATTCAACATCGACTCGGTTTTCACCAATGCCCGATATATGGAAGCGTATATGTGGGGAGCGGCAGCCATGTTCCCGGATGAGGCACAGACCATCCGTAACGGGTACACACCGGGACCGATGGCGACCGACGAAGGATTTAACGGACTGACCGGAAGCGGAACGGCCAATATCTATCACGGCATGGATTTCGCCAACGGAAAGATCACACAGGATTTCCTCGGAGACGGCTCCCCCAACCTGAACCAATGGGGCAAATACTACAAAATCATCCGTAAGTGCAACAGCATCCTGCAAAACCTCGACCGCCCGAAAGACCTGACAAACTCGGAACGGCTCAGACTGGAAGGATACACACGTTTTATCCGTGCCTTCGCCTACTACAATCTTTTGGTCGATTACGGTCCGGCAATCTTGCTGGGAGACGAAGTAGTGAATACCAACGAACCTATCGAATACTACGACCGCCCCAGAGCCACCTATGACGAAACAATGAACTATACTTGTGAGGAGTTCGAAAAAGCGGCACGGCTGCTGCCCTCGCCTCAGGATGTTTCCACGCTGGACTTCGGACGCCCCACCAAAGGAGCCGCACTCGGCCTGGTAGCCCGCCTGCGATTGATACACGCCAGCCCGCTATTCAACGGGGGGCCTGTTGCCAGCTCCTATTTCGGCAACTGGAAACGCAAGACCGACGGTGTGCATTATGTCTCCCAGCAATATGACGAAAGTCGGTGGGCAGTAGCTGCCGCCGCCGCAAAACGGGTGATGGATATGGGAGCGTACAAGCTCTATACGTATGCAAAAGACGACAACACGCCGGAGCTTCCCGCCGGAGTCACTTCCGACCCCAATTTCTATGACGCCTACCCGAACGGAGCCAACGGAATAGACCCTTTCAAATCTTATTCGGACATCTTTACCGGCGAAGCCGTAGCGTCCATCAACCCGGAATTGATCTGGGGAAGAAACACGACGTACCTCAACGAAACCATCAGCAAAGGTTCTTTCCCTCCCTCGATGGGTGGATGGGGACGTTTCTGCGTCACTCAGAAAGTGGTAGACGCCTATCTGATGGACGACGGCCGTACGAAAGAAGAAGCCGCCGCCGACGGATATTACTCGGAGACAGGCTTCACTTCCGAACCGCGTAACTTTTCCGGCTATCCCCTCAACGCCGGTGTATATAAGATGTACGCCAATCGTGAAATGCGGTTCTACGCATCTGTAGGATTCAATGAGGCAGTATGGCAGGCATTGTCCAGTTCGACTCTCAACAACCACACAGCCAAGTACTACTATCAGGATGAAGACGGTCGTGGCGGTGTTACAGCCACTTCGCCCAACTATCCCATCACCGGATACGTAATCAAAAAGTACAATAACCCGATGGATGCCTGGACCGGCACCGGAGCCCGCCATATCCAGAAAGCCTATCCCATCATCCGCTATGCGGAAATCCTGCTATCGTATGCGGAGGCACTCAACAACCTGACCGGCCCCCACACCGTAGAACTGGACGGTCAGCCTTATACCATGAGCAGAGATAAAGAGGAAATTAAAAAAGCATTCAATCAAGTCCGCTACAGGGCCGGACTGCCGGGGCTGACAGCCAATCAACTCAACAGTACGCCGGAAGTACAGAAACAGATAGAACGCGAACGTATGGTAGAGTTTTTATGGGAAAACAGACGTTTCTATGATGTCCGCCGCTGGGGTATTTATGAAGAGACAGAGCAGGAACCTATCCGTGGAATGAATCCCGACGGCGCAACCAAAGAGACCTACTACCAGCGTGTCATCCCTAGTTCTTCCTCATTCCTGACGAGGGTGGTTGACAAAAGGTCTGTCTGGGTGCCCATACCACGCAACGAAATGAGAAGACTGCCTTCTCTCGACCAGAATCCGGGTTATTAATCTAAATAACAAAAAAGAAGATGAAACGAGATTTTATAACGATACTCGCACTTATGATAGCACTTTCGTCATGCAATGACGATGCGCTGTTTGAAAAGGAAATGTACAAGAATGTAGTAGCCCTGATCAGCAGTGACTACTATAACACGTTTGAAGAAGTGGTCACCTTGTCCCCTACCGGAGAAGAGGCGACAGGATATATCGCAGCCTGCACCGGAGGTACCCATTCCCCGAAACAAGACATGGTGATCGGGCTGGAAGAAGACCTGACTTCACTGGAATTCTACAACCGGTCTCTTTATGACGTCGATGAAGCCTGCTATGCCAAATTCCTGTCCAGTGACAAATACGAGATCGTAGATTACAAGATTCAGATCAATGCAGGCGAACGGACAGGCAGAACCATGATCAGGATACGTCCCGAAGGACTGTCGCCGGATTCTACCTACTTCGTAGGATTAAAAGCTACGGATATCTCCGGTGTCGAGATTAATGAAAGCAAAAACACCATTCTATATCAAATACTTATCAAGAACGATTATGCAACGCAGGGCGAAAACGTTTACTATTCAATGACCGGTCTGGCAGACGGGATGGCAACCGCAGGTAACAAGAAGATGTTTCCACTCACCCACAACAGCGTACGCGTGATAGCCGGAACGGAGTCTTTTGAAAGCAATGTGGATCACATCAACAAAACCGCCATCATACTGCAAGTGGAGGAAAACAATCATGTCACGATAAAGCCGTACAAGGATATTGAGGTAACTCAGATAGACGGTGACTCCAAATACCCCAATACATTCAAGGTAGAGGAATCTTTCGGTCATACTTATAATGTATTTCTGCTGTCGTACCGATACACAAAGGATGGGAAAAGCAAGGTGATGCAAGAGGAATTGCGGCTGGAAATAAATAATTAAGAGAAAAAAACTAGCACCTTACTAAATAGAATAAGAAAGAAGGTGTCCGAAAAGGGATTATATGCTTTTCGGATACCTTCTTTCACTGATTATACCTTAATTTCGATTTTATTTCTTGGATGTTTCTGATATAAGATCTTCTTCTGCTTATTAGAATTGACATGTGTATAAATTTGCGTAGTCACAATACTACTATGCCCCAATAAACTTTGGATATATTTGATATCTACATCTTCTTCCAATAACAATGTAGCGAATGTATGCCGAAAAGTATGTGGAGTGATATGTTTTGATAACTTAAGCTCTTTTACGCACCTTTTCACAAGCAATCTGATGGATTGGGCGGATATTTCATGTCCGAACCGGTTTATAAAAAAGGATGTAGTAGGTTGAATTAGTTCTTTATATTCATTCAAAATAGCAATAACGTCTTCGGAACAAATCTGAATAATTCGTTCTCTGCTCCCTTTTCCATATACTTTAATGACGGCATGTATTAAATCAACGTCTTTGCATTGGAGCTGGCTTAGCTCGGAAACCCGAACGCCTGTAGCGAAGAGCAACTCAATTATGGCAATATTCCGAATTTGTGCTTTGTACGTGTAACCGTTATGCCGATTGTTTTGGATTCGTTGCCGATACAAAAACTCCAGTATCTGTTTTATTTCACTATCACACATTACCGTCGGAAGAATATACGGTTCTTTTAAATGAATCTTCATTTTTCTAAACGGATTGATAAAAGTTTCATTTTCAAACTCATAGAAAGAGAAGAATGCTTTCATTGAAGCAATTTTTCTTTTTATGGTTTTGGGTTTATAGTCCGAAATCTTTTGCAAATATGCTTTTATCATTTCTTTAGAAACCGACTTAATCAGCTCTACAGAATAAAAAGTATAAAGATATTCTTTTAGCTGCTTTAAATCAATCTGATAGGCATCTATGGTTTTTCCACTCAATCCTTTTTCATATTGACAATGAAATATGAAATCTTTTAAGACGTCATTTAGCGTTTTAGACTCACTAGAGTCGATTGTTTTTATTTCCATGTTTATTCTAAATTAAAAGTTATTGCGAAGTAATTTGGTATATCCATATTATACTAATAATCAGGCAGAAATCTTTGTTACGAATAACTGATAACTTAATATTATGGATGAGATAAATAAAAAAGAATTAGAGCAATTTATCCAAGAGGGAACACCTTTTTTAAAGGAAAAAAAACTATATGTTGTATGCAATACAAAATCACATAAATTAGAATACGAAAATTTTGATACATTTGATATTAGGACAGAATATCTATCCGATAATGAATTTGAACAGGTTGATAGTATGTTGAACAAATGTCTTCATGTTGAAAAATATTTTTTTGATGAGACTGAATTTATCAGTTTTATATGTAATAATCCTGTTGATATAAAAAATATGATGATTTATAATAGCGCCCAGAGCGGGACAGGTATAGGGCGTAAGTCATTGATACCTGCATTTTGTGCATCTAGAGGAATAACTATAACAGGCTCAAATTCTTACTCAGTTGCGCTATGCCGACATAAATATCACGTTATTAAATTACTTGAAATTCATGGTTTATGTGTGCCTAAAACTTATTTGTATGACAATGGTTGGGTTTCAGAGAAACCTCAACTAGGCGAAAAATACATTTTAAAACCCATTTATGAATCATCTAGTATTGGAATCAATCAAGACAGTATTATCTGTTTCGATACATCAACAACAAAGTTAATTGAAGCAAAGCAAAATGAAATGAAGCAACCGATAATTGTGCAGCAATTTATTAAAGGTTATGAAGCTGAAACGCCTTGTATAGTTACTAAAAAATATAAATTTATTCTGAATCCTGTAGGTATAACATTGAGTTCGGCGGATAAAATCATGGGAGAGAATATATTAGATTATCACAGAGTATATTTCGATGATTATAGTTTCTTTGATATGAAGGAAACTTCTTTAGATATAGAAAAAATGAAATCTGATACAAATCTTGTTGTCAAAATTTTAGGCTTATCAGGATTATGTAGAGTTGACTTTAGAATAGACGAATGTGGATGTTGCTATGTTACAGATGTATCCACTAACCCGCATTTCGTGCATCATAGTTCTGTAAGCTATGCTTTTGAACAATTATCATTATCTCCGGAAACAATAATAAAAACAATACTTTGTGCAACATTAATATGATTGATTTTACGAAAGTAGTAAATACTCAACAGATAGAGTTATTTGCAAAATATAAAGTTCTATTAATGGCTGAAATAAATAATTCAGCCATTAAAATGGAAATAACTGATAAGGAAATAGATGATTACAATTTGGATCGAGCAAAAAAGAGTCTAAGTGAGCGGGATAGTTATTTGGTATCAATCAACAGCAAATATATCGGAATAATTCAAATTTCGATAAAGGAATCAATATGTGCAACACAACAAGTCGTCTATCTACATACTTTATACATAGAGGAGAGGTATCGTAAACAGGGAATAGGTCGTCAAATAATAGACTTTATACTTACATTGTATGATAAACCTATCGAATGTGAGTGTTGGTATGAGATGGAGGCTTTTTCGTTCTATCAATCTCTTGGCTTTAGATGTATTCGAGCCACATTCTATTCTGACCAAAACTGTATGTCTGAGAATAGAAAATAATTCATAATTAATTTATATCGACAATTTCTATTTTTAAGCTCATTTTCAATAATAGCCTTAGAATTTCTAATTTTCATATTTGTCAAAATAATCCGTGCTCTTTCTGCTAAATATTTACGCATAGTATCTTTGCACAAATCTGGATAGCAGTCTTTTATTTCCTCCATTATGGAGATAGCTTTATTTTGATTATTGGTATCTAGATATAATAGTGCTGCTTCGTTTACCACAATGTAGTACTGATAATATGAGTCTGCAATAGGAGTATTGAGTAATTTCGCTCTATTTAATAGCTCTTTTGCATATAATGCATTTTCAAATTGTTCACATGATATTATGGCAATAGTGATATAAGGAATAATTTTTGATGGATTTTCAGGAATAGTGTCCAATATATTCAAGTATTGTGTTAGCAATTCCTTTGGAATTACTATGTTCGCATAATAAAATGCAATTAGGATATTATTCAAGGAATAAAATACCATTTTTTTATTTCTTGAATTATAAAATATATCTAAGTGACAATATAATAATTGCGCAAAGGAGTATGCTTCATCATATTGCCCCACATGCAATAAATTACCAATGTGATTTACTACAGACATATAATATTCATTAGTAAAGGAAGTCTTTTCAAAATAATTTAAACTTCTTTCAGTTTTTTGAACTGCTAGTTCTACAGGATGAAGTGCTGCATATTTACGATAGATTCTATGTAAGTTATCTTTCGCACTAGGATCATATTCTATCCTATAAGAAATATTATATATCACTTCTCGCTCGATAGATTGAGCGGTGCTACAATCTCCCGTGATATTTATGATAAATGATATTAATGTTAAAGAGCTTCTTTCATATAAAGCTATTGAAATTGCTTTACTTCGAGATTGTACATCCTTCATATATACTAATGCATTATCTAAGTCTTCTTTATTTCGGGCAAGTCTATAATATGCAAGTCCTATGAAATAATCTTTTTCAAGCATTAATAAAGGAGAATCTACTTCTGAGTAAGTATTTAAAGTCGAAACAGCTTTCTCAAATTCTTGGTTATTAAAGAAAATAAAGAAGGATTCCATTGTTTTTACATATTCTTTTCGATGGAATTTACTTAAATATTTGTTGAGTTTAAGCTTCAAATGGGAGGAGCATTCGATTCCGTTTTTCTTGTAGTTTAGCCAAATGAGAATAAGGAGATCACAAGCTTCACTGAGCATTTCTGAGCTTGATTTTTCTAAGAAAAATAGTCTAACTTCATAATTGGAGGGATAGAGTTCGGAATAAGCGTCTGATATTTTCTTATTTATCACACGCTTATATTTGTTTAGGCTTTCGAAATACCGTTTTACAAAAACATTAGTAAATCTCACTGTATTTCTGTCTTTTGTGGTAAAATTGTATCTTTCAGATATTTCTAATGTATCTTCAATGAATGATCTATCTTGATCTATTGCTTTAATTAAAGGCAGGACGTCAATTATTTCACCCAATTCTGATGCAGTACTTAATACATTCAATACATCTCTAGAATTATCTCCCATTAAGCGCAGCTTATTTGTAAGTATTACATTTATTGCATTCTCAAATTTTTGCGATGTAAATTCTGTGATTTCTAAAGACAGGTTGTCAATAAAATATTTTATCTTATTTAAATCTTTATCGCACAATTGGAAAATGGCGTGCTGCAAGTCATTCTTTATATCATCCCTTCCAAACATATGAAATATTTCTGCGCTATTATGTTCATTGGGTTCAGTTAGTTCATAAAGTTCATAGATATCATTATAAAATGTATCATCAAAGTTGTCTGACAGAAAAATTAATGTTAACAATTCGAGTTTTGGGTATTCCTCAATAAATTTAGAATTTTGCAAAAATTTCAATAACTGTTTTGAATGATCATCAAATAAATGCGGGTATTTACACACAATATATATATTTCCATTTAATGATACGAATTTAACTAAAGTATCAATGATTCCTTGGCTTTTTTCATCTAGCAAAAAATCTCTACTTTCTACATTGTCAATGATATATCTTAGCGTTTCTGATTGCGTTAAATCTACAACAATATTACTCAATAAAGTTTTAAAAGTAATATGCCCACAATCGGATTTATAATACTCATTAAGACTCTCATAAAATGGAAAGAATGGTAGATTGAAAGCATTCTTTTCCATTTGAACAAGTGGAGATAGTTCTGAAAAAATATCATATAAAAATAACTGCTCAAAATCTAGATTGGCACTTTTTATTGCTAAAAACTTGTTGTTTTGAATTTTCTCTTTTATAATGTTTTTATCTTCTTCTTGCCAACTAAATAAGATTCCACTTGTATGCCAATTTTCCATAATATTAAGTTATCAGTTATTCGTAACAAAGGTACAATATCATTATTATATTTAAAAGGAAATAGTTTTAAATTATTATTCAGCTTTTCAGAAAAATATAACTAAAAACATTGCAGATGGTTTTAATTATATAAAGTAGCGTTACCAAGATAGTGATATCTTATCAAATACTTAATTTCGGCTATATAAAAACTTCATAATCACTATTCCGACTGCATTCAATGCATTTAATAAAAGATATCGGATAATTTAGTTATTATTCTCGTAATATTAATAACTTTGTATGCAAATCTTTTTTCGTACCACTATAGTGGCACGAAGAAAGAACTATAGTTCCCCTTGTGCCCCACTATAGTGGTCCGCACGGGGAACTGTAGTAGAACGAATTAATATTTAAGCCGGATTCCTTAGTTTATAGGAACGGAAACATTAATAACACAACAAAATAACTTAAGTTATGAGCGCACAGTATGACCTTTACGAGACTCCCGATATCAAGCAGACAGGAGAAAAACAACCCCTTCATCCCCGCATTGTTCCCAAAGGGACTATCGGTCAGGACGAATTTCTGGACCGCGTGCACAAATTTACGGGAATCAGCCGTAGTTTGCTGGCAGGAGCAATGCAGTCTTTTCAAAATGAGTTAAAAGATTTACTGGCTAACGGCTGGATTGTAGAATTAGGCGAGATCGGCTATTTCTCCGTATCGCTGCAAGGACCACCCGTAATGCACAAGAAAGATGTGCGTGCACAATCAATCAAATTAAAAAACATCAACTATCTACCGACCAAACAATTCAAGCGGGAAGTAGGGTATGACATGAGATTGGAACGTACCGAATCTCTCACCCGCCCCAAAGGTAACGGACGTAGCGAAGCGGAATGTCTGGCACTAATAACCGCCCATCTTGAAAAATATCCTTGCATGACTCGCACTGATTATTGCCATATGACCGGTCACGACAAAAAGCGTGCACTAAAAGAGCTGAACACTTTTATCGAAAAAGAGATACTGATGCGCTACGGAGCAGGAAAACAGGTGGTTTATGCGAAGAAAATGATTTGAAGCATATAGCGTATGTCCCTAATTGAACTCATTAGATGAATAAGGAGAATATGTTTTATGGATAGCCAATATTTATGAAAGTATATTGAATAGGAAGGCTTTTAAACAGGACACTTAGAGAAAATAACAGCGGAATATTAAATGACCGCTGTTAGTATAATGTTAGCTTTAAAATAAAAACAATGAATAAAAGAATCATTTCATTTATCTGCGCAGGACTGATTGCTATAAGCTGCGTGTCCTCACTCTGTTTCTATGATTACTTTTCCACCGACGGTATTACCCCCAATGCAATATATTGGATATTCTATTTTTTCCAGATTTCTATATTGCTGGGACAAGCAGGGATGGGGATTTACACCATAAATGCACTCTTACGGCAGAAAAAAGAAGCTGTTTCCTTTTTGAGCTATTTTGCAGCCCATCTCCTTCTGCAAAACATGACTCCTCTGCTCCAAACATGGGCTGTACCTTCCATTACGGAATATCCCGTATGGCTACTAATGTGTCAGGTCATTTTTAGCATACTCCTCCTTCTCTCCTTATTAATCAACAAACCTTCGTCCCTGTTCAGAAAGTCAGAATATATTCCCCGAATATTGATGGCAACATTCTATATTAACTGTACATACTTGCCACTTACCATCATAGGGACAATTGTCGCCCTGTGATGGTATCGAAACGACCCTCAAAACCATACTTTAGCAATAAATACCGGACAAATCCTGTTTCCAACCTTCTTCGGGCAGAGGCAACAAGCATCTATATACAGATACTTTAAAACATTTTCTTTCGGAGACAATACACCCAAAAGTCGATCATTTTTCCGACAATGATGCCGAAGGAACTAAGCGCCAAAGCGGTGTAAACAGCGATAATCAACGGCTGTTCGTCTATCCATTTATTGACGAGTCCGGACATCCGTGCAAAAACACCGCCCGCAATAGTCAGGACAATGGTCGAGATAATATGTATTTGTATAAACTTGTCTTTCTCGTCCGAGTCCAGCCTCTTATCTTTTAAATACCGGACAAGCCACAGGCACGGAACAAAGATGAATATCGCAATAAGCGCAACCGTCATCACTTCTTCCACAGGAACTTCATGCAAGCCTCCGTCGAAAAAGCGTAAACTGTGTATTCTTAATAAACAGGAAATCATCATTTATACTACATCCGTTAATTCTTTATTCATATTCTTCATTCATATTCTTCATTCTCTTTCCATCGCCTAGCCGGTCGTTCTCCGGACATCCCGGCTCCTGAGTCACCGGAGTCACGTTGGGTTCTTGAATCTACAAAGGTATGGATATGATATGAAAAGGACAATCTTCAATCGGAAAAAGATGAAAGGAGAACAACAAAAAAACATCTGACCTTTTTTCGTATGCACAATCCATAAAATATAATAACTATTAACCGATTAAATAGTTTATTGAGGGAATAAAATAGTTATTCCTCAAAACAGTCTTATTGAATGCCGCAAAAGTCATACGACTAGACAAAATATTATGATCTTCTATTGATGAAAAATAAGAGTTGAGATACAATTACTCCGTTTTTTTGCATTTCAGTTCCTTATATTATAGTTTTTTCATACATTTGCTGCGAGTCTATAGCGATAGACACTTTGTATTAGAAAAATTTGTTAGAAGCGTTGTGCTTTATTCTTGTTCTTGGAAACCTAGGAAATTTTCAGAACTTACAAGAATAGCATAGTGGTTCTCACGTCTTATGGCGTGGGCTGCTGTCTATTTTGTAAGTTTGGGCTTTCCTAGGGCCTCCGAGAACAAAATAAAACATGCAGTTCCACGCTTTCTGTTTTAAGGACTCGCTTTTCGGGAATTGGTAGCGAACATAAACAAATCAATTATGGCAAGACAATGTTGTTTAGTGGCGTTATTATCTTTATACACGCTTCTTTGTATGTCGCAAGAGACTTCTAAAGGGTATATCATCAATATCGAAGGTGACAAAATATACCTGGATTTTACTTCTTCTTCAGTACGAATCGGTGATGAATTAGCAGTTCTTACAAGTAGAGGATATTTTACCCATCCAGTAACAGGGCAAAAAATTCCAAGGTCTCAAGAACAAGTAGCTACTGTCGAAATAACTCAAGTATATGACACATATTCGATAGCAAAAGTAGAACCATCTCAAATGATTAATAAAATAAAAGTTGGAATGTCTGTTAGTAAACAGATACAAGTCGAACCGAATGATAATGATGGAGTAATAGATGTTGCTGCGAGTCATAATGCAGTAACTCAACAACAAAAAGAAAATATACCCCATTTAAATCAAAGCACAACAATGTCTTCCGAACGTGTTTCTGTTGTTGTGGCTCCTGCCCAAGTAAATGACGTAGTTGGAGTTGGATATTTTGGTTCATATGTGGCTGATGTCTTAATGGAACAATTAATGCAATGCGACAAAGTGAAATTATTAGATAGAACTATATTAAATGCACAAATTGATGAAACAAATCTAACTGGTGAATATATAGATCCTAATACAGCAATCCAAAAAGGACGTATTTCCGGTGCACAATACATTATTCAAGTCACAATGCAAAAGCCGGATGTAGTAAATATAAAAACCGGAATTCCTTTGGCATCTGTAATGGGTGCCATTCAAGGCATAACAAGAACAAACATAGGAGCTCAATATGCTTCTAACGCACAAGTAGGAACATTAAAAGCCTCAGTTAATATTACAACTAGAGTAGTCGATTTACAAACAGGAGAGGTACTTTTCATGTGCAGTGGAACTGGAAAAGCACAAGGGAAAGCACAGCTATCAATGGAATATGGAGCATTGGGAGGAGCCCAATTAAACGGTGGTGCAGACGGATTTAAGCAAACGATTACAGGAAAAGCCATTCAAAAGGCATTTATCACTATTGGGCGTAGCTTGAATAACTATTTTGATGGAAATACAGATAAAAAAGTAATGGGAAGCGCCAGTGGCTTTGGGAATTATGGGCAACAAATGAGAGCAAGAGGACTAAAGCTATATTTGGGAACTGAAAAACTGGATAAAGATGGAGTACAAATGGCATTTACTGATAATTCTAGCCTCTTCTTTCAATATAAAAGAGCAAAAAAATTATCAAGCGCTGGATGGTTAACAATGCTAGCTAGTATTGGCGTAGGAATTGGTATAATTTGTGCAGATATAGATGATGTTAATAGTACTGTAATAGCTACCGGTGGAATAGTGATAACAGGAGGAATAGCAGGAGGAATTTATATGCAAATAGCATCGCGAAAAAAAATAAAGAAAGTAGCAAAGTTATATAATGAATACCAACTCAACACTTCGCAAATTTCTTCCGACTCCTACCAGCTAGGGATTACGATAAACAAAGGTATTGGATTAAAATTAACTTTCTAATAGACATTCTAAATAATAAAAGATGAAAAAAATATTTTTTCTTAGCTTATTCTTATTAGGCATTTTCTCTAATATTTTGGGACAATCTAGTACTCAAGGTTATATTATTGCTATTGAGGGCGAACATATCTTTATTGATTTGAAAGCGCCTAATGTATCTGTAGGAAATATTCTTTCAGCCTTTGCCAATGGAGAGTATATGATTCATCCGGTTACAAAGAAAAAAATAAAGAAAGAAGATGAATTGTTAGCTCAAATGCGGATTTTAGAAATACAAGATGGTTATTCTGTAGCTACCGCTATTCCCAAAGATGCAATCAGTAAACTAAAACCTGGAATGAAAGTTCAGCTATCAGAGATTAGCGAACAAATTGATAATCAAATAACAGATGTGATACCTACATCACCCAATAATAAAGTTTCAAGTGCAGATGATATCATTAAGCGTTATTTAAAGGTGACAGGATTGTGCAAATTGGATACAAAAGATTTTGCGCAAACTTATCTTATGAAAACAAGACTGGTCTTTAATAATACAAAAGGAAAGACCATTATTCGTGAAGCTATGACAATTGCTTCCCCTAATACAAAACAAATGTATCGCTTAGCCTCGCTAGAAAAAGCACAAATTGCCCTAATAATAAATGGGGTTACAGGCTGGTCCAAGGTTAAATTTAGCAACAAACTTTTAGGATCACGAATTGTAACAATGAAACCCAAAGATGTAAGCAATGCATTAACTAACATCGATTGGCTTAGCTATATCTCATGTAATGAGAACGTTTATACCTATGCTCTTACTGAGACACACATACGTAATGGAATTACCTATATGGGGGTAGAGTTAACCGACAAACAAAACGGTAAGAAAATACTAGTTTATTTTGATGAGAAAACAGGATTAATAGCCTTTAGAAAAGATAATAAAAATAATTATGAAGAAATTCAGGAGTACCGGAAGTATGGAGACTATATGTTACCTGCAGTTGTTGAATCCACAACTGAAAATATAAAAGTCAAAATTGAATTACTTCAATTTATGCCATATTCATTAGAAGGTATTCGTTTCACTAAAGAATTTCTAAAGGAGCTAGAACTATAATTAAGCAAAATACAGTTTTCTATTTGCTCAATAACCCAACATTCTTTTTAGTTGAAGAAACTTATTAACGCACTTTGAGTTTTTTGCTTGGCAGTTCATTTGGAAACACATACATTTGCATCGTGATCACAAAACAAAAGAAACAGATTTACTAACTATTAAAAAACAAAAAAGATTATGGCACTTAGGTATGTCGTTAAAAAAAGAATGATTGGTTTCGGTAAAGAGAAAACCGAAAAGTATGTAGCACAGAATTTTATTACCAATACGGTTAATTTCAAGGATTTGTGTGATGAGATTTCAAAAGTGGGAATGGTTCCCAGCGGAGCGGTCAAGTTTGTACTCGATGCACTGATCGATACTCTGAATATAAACTTAAACAAAGGTATTTCCGTACAACTGGGTGATTTCGGTCAATTCCGTCCCGGCATCAGCAGCGAAAGTCAGGAGACGGAAGCGGCAGTGGATTCCGACACGATTCGTCGGGTGAAAATTGTATTTACTCCGGGATACAAGTTTAAGGATATGCTGAAAAAGGCAAGTATTCAAAAACTGGTAACCGGCAGCGAGATCGTTGACAACGAAAACACTCCTACTCCTCCCAACCCCGACGGCGGCGGTGACGGCGGCGATGAGGAAGCACCTGACCCGACAGTATAAAAACAGGAACAAAAAAAGCTCTGCATGAGCTGAAACGCAAAAATGACCGGAAGCACTGCTTTCCGGTCATTTTTTTAATAATCTCTTCTCTCTCTTAATTTTTTTATCCTTCGTACGGTTCAAAGTCCTCTTTTCCGACTCCGCAAAGTGGACAAGTCCAATCATCCGGAATGTCTTCAAATGCTGTTCCCGGTTCAATTCCGCTCTCGGGATCTCCTTGTGCGGGGTCGTAAATGTATTCACAGACTGTGCAAATGTACTTTTTCATAACGTTCGTTTTTTTATTGGTTTACTAAATAATATAACGCAAATAAAATGCAAATTGTTCGAACTTATTTCTTATCCCGAGTAAAAAAGTTATCTTTGCAACATATTTGTAGAACAAAACCAACAAGTTACATCATGCTAATAGCATTGCTACCTATCCTGCTAATTATATGTGCAATCCTCCTGCTCAGCTATCTATGGGAACGGAGAAAATGTCTTCGGATGCAAAAACGACTATTCCGGGAATCCAGAAAGCTGGAACATACCAACCACATCGCCAGCGCCATTCTGAAAAATGTCCATGCCTATATCTTATTAATAGATAACGACTTCAAAGTATTAAAAACAAACTACTATCAACTCACCGGAACTCAGAAAGGTCTGGAAGAAAAGAGAGTGGGCGACTTATTGCAATGCCGCAACGCATTATCGGCGGAAGGAGGCTGCGGTACTCATGCTTACTGTGGCTCCTGCCCCATACGTTGTGCCATCCGCCAGGCTTTCGAACAAAGAAGAGGCTTCACTGATCTAGAAGCTACTCTGAACGTGCTTACCTCCGAAAAGAAATCCGTAGAATGTGACGCCGTGATATCCGGTTCCTATTTTCTCCTTAACGAAGAAGAGAATATGGTACTTACCGTGCACGATATCACCCAACTTAAAGAAACAGAAAAGCAACTGACACTTGCCAAAGAGAAAGCAGAAAATGCCGACCTTTCGAAGTCTGCCTTCCTTGCCAATATGAGTCACGAAATCCGCACGCCTCTCAACGCCATCACAGGATTTGCAGAAATACTCGCCAGTGCCAATACAGAAGAAGAAAAGGCACAATATCAGGAGATCATAAAGATGAATGCCGATCTGCTGCTGCAACTGGTGAACGATATCCTGGATATGTCGAAAATAGAAGCCGGCACACTCGAATTTGTATATACAAAGGTAGATATCAACCTGTTACTATCCGACCTGCGACAGCTTTTCCAAATGAAAGTCAACGATGCAGGAGGAAATATTCAAATAATAGCAGAACCAAGCCTTCCCTCCTGTAGCATAGAGACCGACCGGAACCGTGTCGCGCAGGTGCTCTCCAATTTTACCACCAACGCCATTAAATTCACGCAGGAGGGAACGATCAGCATCGGTTATGAGGCAAGAGATACCGAACTTTATTTTTATGTCACCGACTCGGGAGCAGGAATCCCTGCCGACAAACTACCGGAAGTTTTCGGCCGCTTCGTAAAGCTGAACAAAGACAAGAAAGGAACGGGGCTGGGACTTTCCATCTCTAAAACCATCGTAAACAAATTGGAGGGGCAAATCGGCGCAGACTCCGTAGAAGGCAAGGGATCAACGTTCTGGTTTACGATTCCCTATCGTACTTGCGGACGTCCCGAATAAAGTAACTTCATAAAAAGTTTTAATTAAACATTTTATCACAATTTTATGTTGTATTTTTGCGGTCCTAATCAAACGCATGTATTTGCATGAGTACTACAAAAAAAGACGATTATTATCATGTAGGCCTTACGGATGACGAAGTCCTACAAAGCAGAGAAAAGAACGGTGTCAATCTGTTAACACCCCCCAAGCGTCCTTCCTTATGGAAGCTCTATCTCGAAAAGTTTGAAGATCCGGTTGTGCGGGTATTGTTGGTAGCCGCCGTATTTTCACTGATCATTTCCATCATCGAAAATGAATATGCCGAAACTATCGGAATCATAGCGGCCATCTTATTGGCCACAGGCATCGGCTTCTTTTTCGAATATGATGCCAATAAAAAATTCGACTTACTGAACGCCGTCAATGAAGAAACACTCGTAAAAGTGATTCGCAACGGACACGTACAGGAAATCCCACGTAAAGACGTCGTTGTAGACGATATTATCATACTGGAAACAGGCGAAGAGATTCCTGCCGACGGCCAGCTGCTGGAAGCGATCTCCCTGCAAGTGAACGAATCCAACCTGACCGGAGAACCGGTAATCAACAAGACTGTGATTGAAGCGGACTTTGACGAAGAAGCAACCTATGCCTCCAACTTAGTGATGCGCGGAACGACAGTGGTGGACGGACACGGCACCATGCGCGTACTGCACGTGGGAGATGCCACAGAAATCGGCAAGGTAGCACGCCAGAGCACCGAAGAAAATCTGGAACCGACCCCTCTGAATATACAGTTGACCAAGCTCGCGAACCTGATCGGTAAAATCGGTTTTACCGTTGCCGGACTTGCCTTTCTTATCTTCTTTGTAAAAGATGTACTGTTGTACTTTGATTTCAGTTCGCTGAACGGCTGGCACGAGTGGCTTCCGGTTTTCGAACGGACCCTCAAATATTTCATGATGGCTGTTACTTTGATTGTAGTAGCCGTCCCCGAAGGATTGCCCATGAGCGTAACGCTCAGCCTGGCCCTAAATATGCGTCGTATGCTCTCGACCAACAATCTGGTGCGGAAGATGCACGCCTGCGAGACGATGGGAGCTATCACCGTGATCTGTACGGACAAAACGGGTACACTGACTCAAAACCTGATGCAGGTACACGAACCCAATTTCTACGGAATCAAGAATGGCGGCAACCTGGGCGATGATGACATCAGCGCTCTCGTCGCAGAAGGAATCAGCGCCAACTCAACCGCTTTCCTCGAAGAAGCGGCAACGGGCGAAAAGCCGAAAGGTGTCGGTAACCCTACGGAAGTCGCCCTGTTATTATGGCTCGACAGTCAGGGAAGAAATTATCTCGAACTCCGTGAACACGCCCGCATCCTCGACCAGCTCACCTTCTCGACCGAACGTAAATTTATGGCGACTCTCGTCGAGTCTCCGATCATCGGGAAGAAAGTACTTTATATAAAAGGAGCCCCCGAAATCGTGCTCGGCAAATGTAAGGAAGTCGTGCTGGACGGCCGACGGGTAGATGCCGTCGAATATCGTTCGACAGTAGAAGCCCAGTTGCTGAATTATCAGAATATGGCAATGCGCACACTCGGCTTTGCCTTCAAAATAATAGGAGAAAACGAACCGAATGACTGTACGGAACTGGTATCTGCCAACGACCTTAATTTCTTAGGAGTCGTAGCCATCTCAGACCCGATTCGTCCGGATGTACCCGCCGCTGTGGCCAAATGCCAGTCGGCTGGTATCGGTATCAAGATCGTTACCGGTGACACACCGGGAACTGCGACGGAAATTGCCCGTCAGATCGGACTGTGGCAACCGGAAACAGATACCGACCGGAATCGTATCACCGGTGTTGCCTTTGCCGAACTGAGTGACGAAGAAGCGCTGGACCGTGTGATGGACCTCAAAATCATGTCCCGCGCCCGCCCGACGGACAAACAACGTCTTGTGCAGTTGCTTCAACAAAAAGGAGCCGTAGTCGCCGTAACCGGAGACGGTACGAACGATGCGCCTGCCCTGAATCATGCCCAAGTCGGTCTGTCAATGGGTACAGGTACGTCCGTAGCCAAAGAAGCCAGTGACATCACACTGCTCGACGACTCGTTCAACAGCATCGGTACCGCTGTCATGTGGGGACGTTCTCTTTATAAGAATATTCAGCGTTTCATCGTATTCCAGCTGACGATCAACTTTGTAGCCTTGCTGATCGTGTTATTGGGATCAATGATCGGAACAGAACTTCCGCTGACAGTGACACAAATGCTGTGGGTGAACCTGATTATGGATACTTTTGCCGCTCTGGCCCTCGCTTCCATCCCTCCCAGCGAAACCGTCATGCAGGAAAAGCCGCGCCGCAGCACTGACTTTATCATCAGCAAAGCGATGCGTAACAATATATTAGGTGTAGGTACGATCTTCCTCGCCGTATTGCTCGGAATGATTTATTATTTCGACCACAGCGCGCAAGGTATGGATGTACATAACCTCACCATTTTCTTCACTTTCTTCGTCATGCTGCAATTCTGGAACCTGTTCAATGCCCGCGTATTCGGCACTACCGACTCGGCATTCAAGGGACTTTCCAAATCGTATGGCATGGAGTTGATTGTTCTGGCCATTCTGGTCGGACAATTTCTGATCGTACAGTTCGGTGGAGCTGTATTCCGCACAGAGCCGCTCGACTGGCAGACGTGGCTTCTGATTATAGGCGTTTCGTCCACGGTGTTATGGGTTGGAGAACTTATTCGCCTTGTTCAACGTAGTATTCACAAATGAGAAAATAATGAAAAGTAAAGGAATTAAAAACTTACTTATTGATTTAGGCGGTGTACTGATAAATCTCGACCGCGAACGTTGTATTGAGAACTTTAAAAAGATCGGGTTCCAGAACATAGAAGAAAAGTTCTGCACCCACCAGCTGGACGGAATATTTTTGCAGCAGGAGAAAGGACTGATCACTCCTGCCGAATTCCGTGACGGCATTCGGGAGATGATGGGAAAGATGGTAAGCGACAAACAGATCGACGCCGCCTGGAACAGTTTTCTGGTAGACATCCCGACCTATAAACTCGACTTGCTGCTCAAACTACGCGAGAAATACGTAGTCTATCTGCTCAGCAACACAAATGACATCCACTGGAAATGGGTATGCAAGAATGCCTTCCCCTACCGTACGTTCAAAGTAGAGGACTATTTTGAGAAAACGTATCTCTCTTACGAAATGAAAATGGCCAAGCCCGAACCGGAAATATTCAAGGCAGTGACCGAAGATGCGGGTATTGACCCGAAAGAAACTTTTTTTATTGACGATTCCGAAATTAACTGTAAAGTAGCTCAGGAACTGGGTATCTCGACCTACACACCGAAAGCCGGTGAAGACTGGAGCCATCTTTTCAGAAAAAAATGAGAGTGTAAGTATGCAGATTATAAATGACACATCGGCTATGATTCCCGAACCATGCGTAGCTACCATCGGTTTCTTCGACGGAGTACACATGGGACATCGCTATCTGATTCAACAGGTGAAGGAGATAGCGGCAGCCAAAGGTCTGCGTTCTGCATTGGTCACATTCCCCGTTCATCCGCGCAAAGTGATGAACGCCGCTTACCATCCGGAACTTTTAACTACTCCCGAAGAAAAAACAAACCTGCTCGCAGGCACGGGAGTAGATTATTGCCTGATGCTCGATTTTACGCCCGACATCTCCCGTCTGACCGCCAAAGAATTCATGACTCAGATACTGAAAGAACGTTATCAGGTAAAGTATCTGGTGATAGGATACGATCACCGTTTCGGTCACAACCGCAGCGAAGGGTTTGACGATTATGTACGCTACGGGCAGGCAATCGGCATTGAGGTCATCCGTGCACAGGCTTACACAGATGATATACAGATAGATACCACCCAAAGTGCTCCGGTCAGTTCTTCTTTAATCCGCAAGTTGCTGCATCAGGGAGATGTAGACGCAGCTGCCCGCTGTCTGGGCTACGAATACTTTCTGGACGGAACGGTAGTAGGCGGCTATCAGGTAGGCCGGAAGATCGGTTTTCCGACTGCCAATTTAAGCGTGGATGATCCCGACAAGCTGATTCCCGCAGACGGAGTCTATGCCGTATGGGTCACATTCGACGGAAAGACCTATATGGGAATGCTGAATATAGGCGTCCGCCCTACCATCGGCAATGGTCCCAACCGCACAATCGAAGTGAATATCCTTCACTTCCACTCCGACATTTACGACAAATTTATCCGGCTTACTTTCGTGAAGCGGACGCGCCCCGAACTAAAATACGATAGTATCGACGAACTAATCGCACAGCTTCACAAGGATGCGGAAGAAACTGAAGCCATTCTACTCGCCGCCAAACAGGAGAAATAATTCCCCTTTTTCTCTAAATTAACTACATTAATAAGCCTCTTTTCAGCTGAAACGAGTCCGATAATATCGAAAAACATATCTTTTTTATTGTTTTTCGATAAATAATTTCTCTTTTTCCTTTGCCAACTCAAAACTTACCTCTACATTTACATATCGATAAACGATAAATAATCATCGATAAACAAACATTTCCTATTTAATCATCTATTAAAAAATAACACTTTATGAAAAAGTCATTAATGAGTATATCGATGCTGGTAGTATCCATCTCAATGATAGCCATGTTTCTGTGCAGCTTCATTGCCAGTAAATAACAAACGATTATCTTTGTATCCCATCCAAGAATACTAAGAATAAAACGAATATGAGAACTGCTATTAAACTGATATTACTGAATCTGCTCATCGCACAGATCATTGCTCCCATTTTAGTCATGATCCCCTGTGTGATTTATCTGGTAGCCACTACCGGAAACTTAGACAAAGACACGCTCATCACCATGCTTATGATTCCGGCGCAACTGGCCGGTCAGCTGATGATGGGTATCTATTTATGGAAAGCCGGATACATCAGCACAAAGAAAATAACCTGGTCGCCCGTTTCGTCCTCGTATCTGTTCTTCAGCGCATTGGCTGTCCTCACCTGCGGATTCGTCGTATCCGCACTGGCGGAACTGATGAAGTGGATTCCCGACATCATGGAACAATCCTTCGATATCCTCCAATCCGGCTGGGGAGGCATTCTCGCCATAGCCGTCATAGGCCCCGTACTCGAAGAACTGCTATTTCGCGGAGCCATTACCAAAGCATTGCTACAGCAGTACAGCCCGACAAAGGCGATTCTGCTTTCAGCCCTTTTATTCGGTGTTTTCCATATCAATCCTGCCCAGATACTTCCGGCATTCCTGATCGGTATTCTGTTTGCATGGACGTATTACAAGACTGCCAGCCTCATCCCCTGCATACTGATGCATATACTGAATAATTCGTTATCCGTATTTCTCAGCACGAAATATCCGGAAGCTGAAAATATGAGCGATCTGATGAACACTAGCTCCTATCTAATTGCTATTTTTGTAGCAGTTTTGATACTGGCAGGAGTTATCTGGGCGATGCGTCGTACGACCGTCCGCTATCCCTGGAAAGAAGAAACAAATATCACGGACTAAAAAAATAACAGCGATGAAAAGACGTTTGAATATTCTCAGCATATTGGTATTCATTGTTCTGGGACTTTCTCTGTATACCACAGGATACCAGTTCGGAACAGGCATGAAAGCCGGAATGAGTCTGGCCAAAGAACAGCACAAGGAATCGAAAGCATGTGACAGACCTATGCTTGCAGGCGATTTCCGCTTTGTGGATGTCGTACCTACGATCGCCATGATCCAACCGGATACGATCATCAATGCCCAAAACAATGAGAAAGTGCCTGTCATGTATACGCAAATGGCGGTACGCACCGGGAAAGAAGTGAATTACAGTTACCTGATTATCAGCAGTTCCTGTTCACTCATGAATGCACTGCTCACCATCTCCGCACTTATTATCTTTGTCATGCTGATTCTGAGCATCAACAAATCGCAGATATTCGAATGGAAGAATGTCCGCCGCCTGCGCTGGCTGGGTAGTCTGCTGATTATGTCCTTCGTGTTTTACCTGATTCCGCAGGTCGTCAACTACTGGGGACTGAAAGAAGTATTCGCGCTTGAACATTATATCATCGCTCCCCTGGCGCTACAGACGACTGATTTATTATTGGGACTCGGCTGCCTGATTGTAGCCGAAACATTCGCTATCGGACTGAAAATGAAAGAAGAACAGGAACTGACCATTTAACCCAAACCGAGAAAATAAAATTATGGCAATTATAGTAAACCTTGACATCATGATGGCGCGCAGAAAAATATCTCTGGGCGAGCTGGCGGAGAAAATAGATATCACCCCCGCCAACCTTTCTATATTAAAAACCGGAAAAGCTAAGGCAATCCGTTTCTCTACGCTGGAGGCTATCTGCAAAGTACTGGACTGCCAGCCGGCAGATATACTGGAATATCAGGAGGAGGAAAAAGAAAATGAACGGTAGATACCTGGTCCGCAGGATATCCACCGTTCATTCTATATTACCTTTTTATCTTTATTTCCCTTCTTTTGCCTTAAATGCCAGCGCATACATACGTATCTGCTTTACCATCGACAGCAACCCATTGCTACGGGTAGGAGACAAATGATCTCTCAAACCTATCTTATCGATAAAATAAAGATCAGCATTCAGTATTTCATCGGGTGTATGCCCCGAAAGGACTTTGGTCAATAAAGCAATGATTCCTTTCACAATCAAAGCGTCACTTTCCGCATTAAACACGATTTTTCCATCCACATCGTCCGCCTGAAGCCATACACGGCTCTGACAGCCTTCGATCAGATTCTGTTCGGTCTTATACTTTTCATCGAGCGGTTCCTGTTCATTACCTAAGTCAATGAGCAGCTGGTAGCGGTCCATCCAGTCATCGAAGTCGCTGAATTCAGCAATCACTTCGTCTTGTAATTCATTAATTGACATGAAGTTATTTACGGTTTACTAGTTAACTATTTACTTTTCATTATAAATCACTTCCAGCACTGTCTGTCCGACGGCTTTCAGCGTATTCTTGTCGATATGGTCCATATTATCATGAATGGTATGCCAAGTCGGAGGGAAGCCTGTTTCCGGATCATTGGGAATAATATCGATTGTCTTGATACGAGCCAGACGGTTAATAAACAGATGGTCGTCGGTGATGGTATCGCCTCTCTCATCGATGAAGGTTTTCCCATAACCTGCTTTTTTAGCCGCTTTCCATACTTTCTTGTTGATATCCGGAGCAAACTCTTCGGAATATCCTTCTTTCAGAAATACGCTGTTCTCACCACCCACCATATCGAGCAAGATACCAAAACGGGCATTATACCCTTGCACATGAGGATTGCGTGACCAATACTGCGAGCCGAGACACCAAGCCTCTTCCTTGTGCTTTCCCTCGTAGAATTGAGGAGTTCCGTAGTCTTCCGCATCCAGAAAGATGATATCAATACCCAGTTCCGGCTGTTGCTGGTTGACCAACCGGGCGATTTCCAGCAAAGCTCCCACTCCGCTTGCTCCGTCGTTGGCTCCCAGAATAGGGGTATGGTGATTCTTTTCGTCAGCATCATTATCCGCCCACGGACGGGTATCCCAATGTGCAAACAACGCTATTCTCTTCTTACTTTCCGGCTTGTAAGAGCCGATGATGTTCCGTGCCTTCAACAGTGTGCCGTCATAGGCAATCAGATCGGCATACTGATTCGTTACCTTCGCACCGAAAGCCTCCAGCTTTCCGGCCAGATAATTGCCACAAGCTACGTGCTCCTTCGTATTGGGGACACGGGGACCAAAATCTACCTGATTCTTTACATACAAATAGGCACTGTCCGCATCAAACTGAGGTACATTTACCACCACTTTTTCACTTTGTTCATTCGTACCAGTTGCCTTGCTGCCTCCTCCACAAGAAAAAGCAGATAATAATACAAAGGCACTCGTCAATACTATCATAGATTTCTTTTTCATCGTCCTTTTATCTATATGAAGCCTCAAAATTAGTCATTTTCACCACAGTATCGTTCAGATAGAATGGATTATTAACAAATAAACTTTAACTCCACATTTTTCTTTCCAACGGTCAATTCCACTTTCGCGCCATTGATAAGCGGCAAATTATGCGTCACATGACCTACCGGAAAATTAAAACAAACCGGATAGTCATATTCTTTCACCAAATCGGCCAGAGCAGGATATAGCTCCTTACCCAACGAACAATCTTCTTCATACTCGGTAAATTGCCCGATAATGAGTCCGGACAGTTTTTCAAGCACACCGCCCAGTTTCAGATTGTACATCATGCGCTCAATCGCATGAGGACGTTCACTGACATCTTCGAGAAACAGGATGGTTCCTTCGGCAGGAATATCATAAGGAGTGCCGCGCAGCCCGTAAGCTACCGCCATATTTCCGCCACGCAGGATACCTTCGGCCATACCTTGCCTGTTCAGCTTATGCTTTTCGCAAGTATAAACGGGCAGATTGCCGAAGAGAATATCTTTCAGATAGGCCACGCAAGGGTCTTCCTCCGGTTCCACGGTCAGATGACGCGCCATCAGCGAATGCAGGGAGGCATATCCATTCTTCTGAAATAAATTATGCAAGGCAGTGATGTCGCTGAATCCCAGCAACCATTTCGGATGTTCACGAAAGGCGGTGAAGTCAATCTTGTCCACCAGATGCACAGCCCCGTATCCTCCTCTGCTACAAAGAATAGCTTTCACTTTCGGGTCATCCATCGCACTCTGCAAGTCTTGCAGACGTTGTCGGATTGTTCCGGCATAACGTCCGGAAGAACCTCCGGCATATTTCCCCACAGAGACTTTCAATCCCCATGATTCAAGCCGTTTCTTCGCACGTTTCAGAAACTCTTTGTCTATCTTGCTGGAAGGTGACACAATCACTACTTCGTCACCTTTCTGTAAAAAAGAAGGAAGTTGAATATTCATATTTAATGTTTTATTTGAGTGACTTTCGCTGATAAAAACGCACCCAGTCCACTTCCATTTCTACCGGAAGGTCTTTGGGATCGACTGCTCCGACCCACGAACCGCCCAACTGCATATCGATCAGCAGATAAAACGGCTGGTCGAACGGGAATTGTCCCTCCTTCTGCGTCTGTATGCGGGGATAAGTAAACGTATGCATGTCGTTGACATAGAACGAAAGACTGTCCGGATACATTTCTACAGCGAAAACGTTATAGCGATCGGGATGGATGACTCCTGTGGAGTGTGACTTGGGATGATCCTTGATGCCCAAAGTGTACGTATAATGAGAATGAACTGTCTGATAAGCGATAGAGTCGTCATTCAGACGCTCCATCACATCTATTTCGCCTCCCGACGGCCATTTGGCATTTTCGGGCAACAGCCAGATAGCCGGCCATGCTCCTTTTGCGGCATTCAGCTTGGCGCATATCTCGATGCGTCCGTCAAGGAATGCCTTTTTGCCTTTGGTATAAACGCCTCCTGTCAGATAAGGTGCCGTATCATTGGGCAGCGTCTGATTGGCAATGCCTCTTAACACCAACTTGCCTTTGCGCATGGCAAAGCAGGAATCAAAGTCCGTCATATAATTATTCCAGTCGGCCTTCCCTCGCGGAATCTTGCTCCAGACCTGTGGATCAAAGCCTTTTTTCTGATTAAAATTCTCTTCCCATACCAGCGACCAGCCGGAGGAAGAAACTCTTGTCGTTTTGCAGGAAACGAGTACCCAACAAAGGAGTAATGTGCTAATAAATAATAGGTTTCTGAACTGTTTCATTTTGTTTTAAAGTTTAAGGGGGATTCATTTGCAAAAATACAGGAAAAAACGGTTCGGTGTATACCTACACATTAAAACAACTGAAATATAACAAAATGTTACATAACAGGCGCAAGTTTTCGGGTTATGAGTATTATTTTCTCAATGATTTTTCTGATATTTGCTAAAAATCTAACGTTATGGAACCTATTCAGAACTTTGCCCAGCTAACAGCTCATCTTAAACAACAGAATCGTAGGAAACGAATTGCCGTAGTCTGCGCCAACGACCCTAATACGGAATATGCCATTACCCGTGCTTTGGAAGAAGGAATTGCAGAGTTTCTCATGATCGGGGATTCGGCTATTCTGGAAAAATATCCTGCCTTGAAGCAATATCCCGACTATGTGAAGACCATTCACATCGAAGATTCGGACGAAGCGGCACGTGAAGCTGTCCGCATCGTGCGTGAAGGGGGAGCGGATATTTTAATGAAAGGTATCATCAACACGGACAATCTGCTGCACGCCATCCTTGACAAAGAGAAAGGACTGCTACCCAAAGGGAAAATCCTCACGCACTTGGCGGTGATGGAGATTCCGACTTACCATAAACTGCTATTCTTCTCCGATGCCGCAGTGATTCCACGCCCCACGCTGCAACAACGGATTGAAATGATCTGGTATGCCATCTGCACTTGCCGCCATTTCGGTATCGAGCAGCCTCGCGTTGCACTGATACACTGTACCGAGAAAGTGAGCGCCAAATTCCCGCATTCGCTGGATTATGTAAACATCGTAGAACTTGCCGAAGCGGGAGAGTTCGGAAATGTAATCATCGACGGTCCGCTGGATGTACGCACTGCCTGTGAGCAGGCGAGCGGGGACATCAAAGGAATTGTTTCGCCTATCAACGGACAGGCGGATGTGCTGATTTTCCCCAATATAGAATCGGGAAATGCGTTCTACAAGTCCGTCTCCCTGTTTGCCAATGCGGATATGGCAGGATTGTTGCAAGGACCTATCTGTCCGGTAGTACTCCCTTCCCGCAGTGATTCCGGCTTATCGAAATATTACAGCATCGCAATGGCCTGCCTGCAAGTGGCCGGCTGCGAATGCAGAGAGAAGCTCAACCTGAACCGTTAATCATAATTCAAACCTTATAACTCCAAAGATATGAAGATTCTGGTCATCAACCCCGGCTCCACTTCTACGAAGATAGCAGTCTACGAGAACGAAACTCCGTTGCTCGTCCGTAACATCAAGCATACGGTCGAAGAATTATCCGTTTATCCACAGGTGATAGACCAGTTTGAATTTCGTAAGAATCTGGTTCTTCAGGAATTAGAGGCAAATGGAATACCCTTTGCATTCGATGCTGTCATCGGACGCGGCGGCCTCGTCAAACCCATTCCGGGAGGAGTCTACGCAGTCAACGAAGCCATGAAGCAAGATACTTTGCACGCCATGCGTACCCATGCCTGCAACTTAGGCGGACTGATTGCAGCCGAACTGGCCGCTTCCCTTCCTGATTGCCCGGCTTTCATCGCAGACCCGGGAGTGGTGGATGAACTGGAAGATGTAGCGCGTATTTCGGGTTCTCCGCTGATGCCTAAGATCACCATCTGGCACGCCTTGAATCAGAAAGCAATCGCCCGCCGCTTCGCAAAGGAGCAGGGAACGAAATATGAAGAACTGGACTTGATAATCTGTCACTTAGGTGGCGGTATCTCTATAGCCGTTCATCAGCATGGCAAAGCTATTGACGCCAATAATGCTTTAGACGGCGAAGGGCCTTTCTCGCCGGAAAGGGCTGGCACCCTTCCTGCCGGTCAGTTGATCGATATTTGTTATAGCGGACAGTTCACGAAAGATGAATTAAAGAAGCGTATCTCCGGACGTGCCGGACTGACGGCCCATCTGGGCACTACCGATGTTCCCGCCATTATCAAAGCCATAGAAGAAGGTGACAAAAAAGCTGAACTGATACTGGATGCCATGATATATAATGTTGCGAAAGCCATTGGCGGAGCCGCCACCGTACTCTACGGGAAAGTAGATGCCATTCTGCTGACAGGAGGTATTGCTTATTCGGACTATATCATTTCAAGATTGAAGAAAAGAATCTCTTTCTTAGCCCCTATACATGTCTATCCCGGTGAAGGGGAAATGGAGTCATTAGCATTTAATGCTTTAGGGGCATTAAGAGGGGAACTTCCTGTACAAATCTATAAATAACAAACGTAGCCATTCCTATTTTTACCTGTAAGGCTCTTAGCTCCGCACGGCAATCACCTCAATTGTTACTGTTTTTTCGTGTACAGTATAAATGATTCGGGCAGATACATTATATAGCCTCCACAGTGATTTGATAGCAGTTTTGCTCTCATGCTCTAACAGTTTATCTATATCCCTTTATTCATGAGGGTTGCAGCAATGGGAGCAACTGTGGTAGCAGAGTGAGAGCAAACGTTTGCTCTCACTGAAAGTTTCATTCGCTTGAAACTAATGCTGGAACTACTTGAAGGGGATAAAGGCAGTAGGAATCTAAAGTACTTCTTCCAGTAGCACAAGTTCCCAACTACACCATACTATCGTAATTAGTTTTAGTCCGCCTTTCGCTTTAGCCTCCGCTACCAATTCATCCTGGCTGTAACGAAGTAACTGCTCCCGCGCCTCATCGGCAAGTGCCCTTATTTCTTTCTCCGAAGCGCCAGCCTTTGCATACTTCACTTCGAGCAGATAAGTTAATGGCGGCATTACAGGAACCGACGGACTAGGTTTGAAAAGGAAGTCGGCAAAACCTTTATTCAGTTCGTATTCCGGATACAGTTGATAATAACGGTACATACCTAAATAAGCCAACAAAAAGCCTTTAATATGTGCTTCGCCCTCTATATATTCGCGAATACGGCTTTGCTCACGGATAGCCTCTGCTATAAAATTAAACAACGGTTTCCAGTCTCCTCTGAAAGCCATGTTCTCAAATAACATCGTCATCCGGTTCATATCAATCTTAAAAATATCATGTTTGATATATCCTTGGATCAAAAAGCTAAAAAGCTGTTCTCTGACCACCAGATTCGGGACATGCAGAATGGGTCTTCCCACCATATCGACTCCTTTAATAGAAAGAAGTCCGAAATAGAATAACAAAGACTTGAAATTGCGTACATCCGTCATTTCCAATGCAGAAAAGTGTGTAGCAATGTCCGTAGTTATTTCTCCCTGCTCGGCTATTTCTTTAATAACAGAGAAGTTCTCCCCCAATCCGTGGTCAAGTCGAATCAAGTAAGCTAATTTATTAAAGTCAGTACGAATGTTGGGGTCAACTATTTCTTTAGGCTTTACATGATGAAGAACAAAAGATTTCATAAAATAAAGCGCCATATCCGAGTTGAACATACATTGGGCCAATTTTTCCTCACTAAAGCAGTAATTGTCATAGTTGGGTTTCATCATGACAATTGTCTCATCTACCGTTTGCATGAGCACTCCCTGTTCTTTATAATAAGTAAGCATTTCACGCAGTTCCGCTTCACTGAAACCTACTAAATCATTAAACCAAGGGTCAGTCGTAATATTGGTTCCGATATTAAAACCACTGGTGACGTCATCCATCGTGACAGGACTCACTCCTGTGATAAACATACGCTGAAGAGCGGACCCCGTACCGGTGGTAGCAGCCTTTATCACATTAAAGAATCCACGAACAAAGCCTTCACCATGAGTCGCCTTTTGATAATACTCTGTACCATAGGTCGAAAGAATCGTATTCGTAAAATTATCATATTCATCAATAAGGAGATAAATAGGGAGATTTCCTTTACGGGAAGCATAAGAATTGATAGCTGATAAAAAAGCACCCGGATCTTGCTGTATCTCTTCATCGAGAACATCCCAAATTTCTTTTCCCAAAAGATCTTCATATTTGAACACAAAATCCCTAAGCTTACTACAGCAATGCAATTTAAATGATCGCTCTACTTCATTGACATTAGAACTTACTTCCGAAAAGTTGAACCGCATAATGAGATAACAATTATGCTTCGGGGTTGGATGTTGACCTATATAAAGATGCCCGAATAGCTCATCAAAGTCATTAGCATATACTACATCGTAATAAGCCTCCAACATAGCCAAAGTCAAACTCTTTCCAAACCGACGAGGACGAATCAGGAAAAGATAAGCCGGTTGCATCTCGATTCTCTCGATGAACATGGTCTTATCTACATAGTAATAATTGTCCTTTTGAATTCGGGCAAAGTCCGTCAATCCATAGGGTATTTGTTTCATCATATCACGATTCCTTTCATTATATTTGTTCTTTATTTCTGCAAGCTCTGCTCTATATTTTGCAAACGACGTTCCAGTGCTGCGTACTTTTCATCCTTCTCTTTCAGCAGACGTTCGTAGAGTTCAGTGATTTTTTCGATAGGGTTAAAGTTATTCACTCTATTATCAACACTATTGTCACTATCTTCTGTATAAGACTTAACTGTACCCAAACTAATCTTTGCTCCACCTGTATATTGTTCCGAATCATTCACCGTATTATTTTCAAACACCACCGTTTGCGCATCCTCTTCCAAACTCTTCAGATACTCGAAAGGAACATCCAATGCCCGTGAAAAGCGGTGTAACATTTCATCATCAATCACTCTCATCTGCTCATATTTAGATACTGCTGATTGTGATAAATGTACTAATTGGCTTAAAACCTCCTGATTCATATTCTTTTCTATACGAAAACGACGTATGTTATGTCCATGATGAACTCTCCCAACAGTTAATTCTTCTGCTTCCATGATTCTTTTTTCTTTTTAAAATCCAACAAATATACAAATGAAAAGTTTCGCTCGAAGCAAATATACGAAAAAAACGAATAGATGTGGTAATATGAATAAAAGGAATATTCCAACTTAGCAAATGGAATAAAAATCATATTACTTTCATTCTAAAGTTCAAAAAGAAATTAGAACTTTGCCAAGTATAAAATAAACACCAAACGAACAAATATGATAAAAGTATTGACCGAAACAGAATACAAGTTCTTAAAAGAATTCATTGCCCTGATAGAAAAATACAACTTACTTTTCACTACAGATGAAAAGGGAGAAATTGAAGTCACAGTTCATAGACAACAATTAGCAACAGAAACAAATCAGAATTCAGATTTACTACATACTCCCATACACTTAGGAGATTGTTTCGACGAAACAGAACTAAATTACATATTAGATCAAACTGATGAAAGAATAAAACAGATAGCAGAAGAATATCAGTCAGAAGAGATATTCACCCAACATCTAAGCAAAAACAATAAATCCTAATCTATATATAAATACCCCACCAGTCTTTTTTTATCCCCACGGCCTCTTTCTTTTTTATAAGGAAGGGGTCGTCCCTTTTAAAATAAAGACATCAACTCCAAACAGCGGAAAGCTTCATATTCGAATCAGTTATACGCTAAATTGTTAGTCCATATAATTCAAGTATCAGTATCATATGGGGCAAGCGTTGGTTTCCTCGGAGGAAACGCCAGTTCCCTTTAAAAGGAACGGTCGTTTCCATTAAAAGGAACACCCGTTCCCTCACCGGGAAACGACAGTTTCCATTACAAGAAATGACAGGAAACTATAAGTCATTGAGATCTAACCACATAGAGTTCTATCGGTAATGTTATAGAGTTTATGTTCATGTCCAAACTGTATAGCTCATTTCCACACTGTTTTGAGCTAAATGATAGTCGGTTCTATCTTCCATTCTCCTCCTTCGGGAAGGAGGAGAATGGAGTTACTATTGTGTACTACTGTTTAGTTCATTCCTTTGCAGTTTTCAGGAATCTGATGATGGAAGAAAATAATAAACTGAAGAATATAACCATGACTATAATGCTTTTTCTATAACTCCCATAAAAACTTATTAAAAAAAAGGGGAGCGAAGCCCCCCTTGACTTCACTCCCCCACAATCTTTCTCCTCTACTTTTTGCCTAATACACGGAGAAAACAAGTTTGAATTAAAAAAAGTTACACCTAATATTTATAAACCTCTAGAAATTTCTACCAGTATCCCACCAAAGGCGAGTTCCACCGTTATCTTCGCCTCCCAAAGCTTTCTTCAAAGCAGAATATTGAGTAGGATTGTTTTTTTGAATGTCTGACGGATATGGCAAGCGACGAATACGTATGTTGGTATCGATAGCTCCACCACTATTGTTCACAAAGACTTTGAACAACTGCGGATAACCTGTACGGCGTTGTTCTGTCCAAGCCTCATAGCCTTCAGGATAACAAGCAATCCACTTCTGTGTAAGGATTCTTTCCAGTTGCTCTTCCGGAGAAGCACCTCCATCCCACTTCGGAGTCACTTTAATCAGCGCTTTCACATCATATTTTGCTTCGAAGGCATCGACATAATCGGAAGGAGTAGCATCACTTGTGAGATAATCGCCTACATTCACTCCCCATTGCTGACAGGAAACCGTAATACCTTTCTCGTAGCAGTCTTTCACGTTTTCGGAAGTAAATCCACGCAAGGCAGCCTCAGCACGAAGGAACCATACTTCGGCAGCAGTCATCAAGATAGCATCGGTCTGTTTGGTAATCGTACTCTTAGAGTGCAGACGGTAACGGTTCTCATCTTTTACAGTAACCCCTGTTCCTTGGGGAACACCTTTATAAGTACCGGCAATCTTATTTCTTTCGGCAATAATCAAATTACCCTTTTCGTCTTTTATATCACCACCTTCCGCTTTCGAGTAATACTTAATCAGTCGCGGATCATTATATCCTACCAAAACAGACTCCATCGTAGCACCCATGAATACTTCTCCCCAGCCTTCATTGACTGTGCCCAGCGGATTCTTATAACCGCTTTCGGTAGAAACGGCAACTGTTTCATCCGCACTCTCCAACACGCCACCGGCAGTTGCATCCATCGCTTTGGCAACTTCTGCTCTCGCCAGATCAGGGGCACTCATCGATACACGGATTGCAAGCCGCAAGCGGAGAGAGTTTGCAAACTTCACCCACTGTGACAGTGTACGTTTGCCTGCCGGCATCAGAATATCGGCAGCAGCAAAAGGTTCGAGAGCGGCATTGGCTTTCTTATATTCATTGATCAGTTTGACTCCTTCGTCCAAATCTTTGAAGAACTGACGGTAAGCGGCTTCCTGACTATCGACATTATCACCTTCTTCCTGTCCGAATTTAGTGTAGACAACAGGACCATAAGTATCAGCTATACGGTGCATCAACTCGACTTTCAGGATTTTGGTCACTCCCAGCAAACCTTTCTGTTCCTGATTGATCTTCTCCGATTTCTGAGCGGCGGTCATTATATATCCATAAGTATATGTCCATGCCGAACCTGTCCAGCCGTCATTCAAAGCATATACGGAGTTCTTGTCATTGAAACTGTTGTTCATATCGTGGAAATATCCGGCAAACATATCATGACCCAGATTCTGTATAGTCTGGAAAGTCCAGTCGGTACCTTTTCCCCAATCGTAGTTGAAGTAAATACCCTGTTGCATGACTCCGAGGTTCAGCACATATTTCTGAAGATCATATTCCTGAAGTTCAGGCGTATATCCGGCTTTATTGGCATTATCTGATTCAAAACCATCCGTACATCCGGTAAATGTCATCAGTCCGGCTACTAACAGATTCGCTATATATAGATTTTTTTTCATAATTCGCTTGCTTTAAAGTTAGAATGTAAATTTAACGTTGAAACCAATGTTACGGGTTGTCGGCATACCGAATACATCAACTCCCTGATTAGTGTTACCTACAGACAAGATAGCATCCGGATCGAAAGGAGCATCTTTGTAGAAGAAGAACAGGTTACGTCCCACCAATGATACATCGATACCGGTGAATACCTTAGTCTTGGCCAGCAAAGTAGACGGGAACGAATAGCTCAGAGATAATTCGCGTAAACGAATATTGGTCGCACTGTACATATAACGCTCGGAGATACCGTTACGGTCACCTACTACAGAATAGAAACCTTCTACATTCTCAAATCTTGTTCCGTCAACTTCCACATAACCTCTGTCACGTGCTTCAGCCGTAGCCTTCGTTACCCCTCTGCCGTCCAATGTAGCTTGTGTCAGAGACATGACATCACCGCCTTTGCGCATATCGATCAGGAAATACAGAGAGAAACCCTTATAAGTGAAGGTATTAGCCCAACTCAACAGAAAGTCCGGATTACAATTTCCCAGATATGTTTTATTACCTGACTCTGAAATAGGTTTGCCTTCATCGGATACCTTAATCTTACCTTGTTCGTCACGTGCGAACGTATTTCCATAGATGTCTCCCAAAGAGCCGCCTTCTTTAATCTGCATCATATATGCCATAGAGAAACCCGGGTCACCATATACGAAGGAAGTATAATTCGGAGCCAGTTCGACTACCTTATTACGGTTTTGTGAATAATTGAAAGTCGTTTTCCAACGGAAATCTTCGGTCAGCACCGGAGTAGCTCCCAATGTGATTTCAAATCCTTTGTTGCGAATCTTACCTGCATTGATATAACGGTATGCATAATCTTCACCCGCACTGGTCGGAACTTTCAGCAACTGATTCTTAGTATCTGTCTTGTAGTAAGTAAAATCAAAATCAACACGGCTGTTGAACAATCTCCATTCCAGACCAAATTCAATAGAGTTACTGATTTCCGGTTTCAGGTCACCTCTGTTATATACGTCTACTGCCTGCAACTTTCCTCCGGCCCCGATGATATCGGACAAATCGGTAATACCAATCGGTAAGTCGTTACCTACCTGCGCCCATGATCCGCGAATCTTTCCAAAAGAAATCCATTGCGGTAATTTAAAGCTTTCGTTGATCACCCAGGAGAGTCCTACAGAAGGATAGAAGAATCCTTTGTCCACACTATTGGTATGTGACAACGTGGACGACCAGTCATTACGTGCTGTCAAGTCGAGGAACAATGCGTCTTTCCATCCTACCTGTGCCGTTGCGAATACGGATTGAATTGTACGTCTGCGGTCAATCACCTGCTCGGCAGAAGCACTGGTGTTCATTACAATATTGGGAACAGTGAACAAGTTGGGTTTGTACAAAGAAGCTGTCTTGGAATCCAATGTCAATGAATTCTCGGTCTGCACATTAATACTACCACCCAAAGCGGCATTCACGGAGAAATCACCGAAATGCTTGTTGAACATAGCCATCACGTCACCATAAATCAGGAAGTTCTGTGTGTCGGCATATACATAGCGGCCGTTATTTCCTACAATGGCAGGAGAAGTGCTCGCATACATTTTCTGGTCAAACTTATCGCTGACGTAATCCACATTTCCACGAGCTTGCAGGTTGAGCCAGTCGGTTGCTTTCAGATTAGCAGTCAGGGAGGCCAATGCACGGTAGCGCTTATTGTTGTTCAAGATACGGTTCTTTACCCAATATGGGTTTTGTGTCCATTCGCTCGGAGTGGTAAACCAGCTCTGTACGGGCATATTACGATTCTCGTCGAACTTTTCGAAATTAGTGGCATATTCGCTCAGGTCCTGTCCGCGCGGGAAACCATAAACGTCCACCAACGGATTGAGATAGATACCTCCGGAAGTAGGAGAGTTTTTAATAGTCTGCACCATCAGGTTAGCATTGGCGTCCAGTTTCAGACGGTCATTGAAAAGAGAAGCACTCTCACGCAAAGTCAGATTGTGCTTACGCAATTTGTTGGAGTCGACAATACCTTTGGCGGTCGTGTTGGCATAAGAGAAGTAAGTCTGCAGTTTCTCATTACCGGTCATCACAGAAACCGAGTTGATAGCGGTCACTCCATTGTTGAACCAGTTTCCGGCATTATCATAGTCCTTCACATTTTCCTTTTCTCCCCAGCTTGAACCGGCTTTCGCTCCATAACTATTTTGAAATTCCGGCAAACTGATCGCATGATCAACTGTCAGACCGGATGAGTAAGTAATTCTCTGGATTCCTGCTTTACCTTTCTTAGTCGTAATAAGAATCACCCCGTTGGCTGCCTGCGAACCGTACAATGCAGCAGCAGAGGCACCTTTCAGAATACTCATGCTTTCAATATCATCCGGATTCAGATTGGAGATACCGTCACCTGCATCACGGTTGACACCGTCATTCTTACCACCCATAACAGTAGATACGGATTCTGTGGTGCTATTGAGCATAGGCACACCGTCAATCACATACAACGGCTGGTTATTTCCGTCTTCGTTGGCCGAACGGATACCACGGATAGATACTTTGGCCGAACCTCCCAGACCGGAAGCACTCTTGCTGATCTGCACACCTGCCGATTTTCCGGCAAGGGCGGCAATCATGTTGGGGTCTTTGGCACGGGTCAGTTCGTCGCCTCCGAGCTGTTGGGTAGAATAAGTCAGCGAGGCGGCTTTTTTCTTGATACCCATAGCAGTTACCACTACCTGCTCCAGTGCCATCGATTCTTCTTCCATCTTGATCTTGAAAGTGGTTTGTCCGCTGACAGAGAGGCTCTGTGGTTGGTAACCTACATAGGTGATATTAATGATAGCGTCGCTTGGCACTTTCAAAGTAAAGTTACCGTCCAAATCGGTGATTGTACCATTCGTCGTACCTTTTTCCACGACACTGGCGCCAATGATAGGCTCGCCTCTCATGTCGGTCACGACACCTTTCACCGTAATTTGTTTCTGTTGCTGTGTGGATGCATGTTCCGTTATGTTCTTGGTCAGCACGATATTATTGCCTTCCACCACATAATGGATACCTGTTCCTTCAAAAGCCTTATCGAGTATTTCGGATACCGGCTGATTGGTAGCATCTACATTAACTACCCGCTTGGTATCGACACTTTTTTTATTGTAGACAAACAAATAGTCGGTCTGAGACTCAATCTGGGTAAGCAATTCGCTTACTTTCAGAGTCGAACGCGGAATGCTTATTTTAGCACTCTGAGAGTATCCATTCTCACAATAAGCCTGGAATGTTACGAACAGAAGAAGGAATAATGTGATCTTCATAGTCAGTATTATTTGCTTAGATTCTAAACTTTTTGGGCAAAAAAGCCCTTTCAAAGAAATTTTTCTCATATCTTTGCAACGTGTTAAGTTAATAAATTGATTAAGGTCGATTTTTGACTGTTTCGAATCGGGAAGTATGGGGGTACTTTCCGATTCTTTTTCGGTAAGGGGTATACTTATTGACTGTTATTCATAATCATTATGCTTTTAAAGGGTTAGTACTAATTTAAGGTGTATATCATTGAGCTCAGTTATTCATCTTAATTTTTATTCTGGCTTTATTCTATCCGGATGCTGTCTCCTTCTTCACTGATCGAATAAGTAAACGGGTGATCTTTCTGGATAACCTTGAGAATGTGTTCAACGCCGTCCTGTTCCTTGAACTTGCCCGTACAGCGATAATTCAGCACTTTCGGATTCTCTACGGTGATCTTCACATTATAATATTTCTCCAGCTTGGTGAGGATGCAACTGAAAGGAGAATCGTCGAAGCAATACAGTCCTTCCCGCCAGCGCAGATAATCATAAGAAGGCAGAACGGCTTTTTTATATTTTCCCTGATAGGAACCGAAGAATTCATTCTTAGTCAGGCGGGTCAGCGGACGTTCATTGTCATAAGCGTAAATATCAACGATGCCCTCTACCAAGGTAGTCTCAAATTCATTGCTTCCTTTATAAGCGCAGACGTTGAAATGAGTGCCTACCACTCTGACCTGATTGGTCTCCGTATTTACGTAGAAAGGTATCTCCTTATTCTTCGCTACTTCAAAGTAAGCCTCTCCGTCCAGTTCCACATCTCTGTCGCGGCGCCCGAAGTCAGATCTGTAGCTCAGCGTCGATTCAGAATTCAGCCAGACTTTGGTTCCGTCCGCCAGCGTAATCTGTGCCCGTTGACCGGCAGGAACAGTGACCGTCTGCAACTGTGCCAATTTATCATACCGATATTCATTAATCAGAAATCCACAACTGACAGCTACAATTACAGCAGCAGCTATACGGGCACTCCACCTTAACATGGGAATGATGCGAGCGCCCGCGCCTGCTTTCTCTCTCATTTTTCTCTTAGAGTCAGTAAAAAGGGCGATGTCAAACAGCATACGTTCTTTCTGCAATGTCTTCCGGTTTTCTTCCGATTCGTCCACCCAGTTAAGAATGCGTTTTTCTTCGTCGACAGAAGTCTCGCCCTTAAAATATTTATGTAGTAAATCCTGGTTCATAGATATTGTCTTTTCCTATTTATATTCATAGAAAGGCTTTTTCTCTCCCTTCTATATATAAAACAGGTCAGCCTTGAACAACCCTAACGAAAAATACGATTATTTTTAAAAAAGAATAGAAACCAGGTAATCTTTCAGTTCGGTACGCAGAATTTTCAATGCTTTGGTGATGTGGAACTCCACACTTTTGACGGAAATGCCGAGTTGTTCCGCTATCTTTTTGTTCGGAGTATTTTGATAACGGCTCAATATAAAAATCTGCCGGCTTTGGTTCGGCATACGTTTCAATGCTTTCTGTACGATATGCTGTATTTCCGAATCAAAGATCGCATCCGGTTCGCAGGCTTCCAGTGTAGAGATTCTCAGGTCCAGTTCCCGCTGGCTATGGCTATTTATCTCTTCTTCGGCCCGAAGACGTACCTGCAGATGTGCCAGATAGTTGAGCGCTTTGTTTTTGATGATAGTCAGCAGCAGACCGTGCAGATTGGAATCTTCTTCCCACTTATCCCTGTTTTCCCACAGAGTAATCATTGACTCCATCAATATATCTTCCGCCTCCTGCCTGTCTCTTATATAAGAATAGGCAAACGACAAAAACTTTTCTTGATTCTCATGAAAGAATTCAGAAAAAAGTTGAATAGAAGATATGTTGTTCGTTTGGTGCATCACGCATAAGATTTACAGGCTATTTTCATTAGTTCGTACAAAAGAACACATATTTTCGCAGAAAAGCAAAATAATAGACAAAAAAATAGCCCGAATACTGAGTAATCGGGCTATCACATTATCTAAAAGCTATCTGCTTTTTTACTTCTTTTCCGGTCTTGGCATCAATACTTTTCTTGAAAGTTTGAATTTTCCTGTCTTCGGATCGATGTCGATCAGTTTCACTTCGATCTCATCACCTTCCTTGATTCCGGCTTCTTCCACTGTTTCCAGACGTTTCCAGTCGATCTCAGAAATGTGCAGCAAACCGTCTTTACCCGGCAGGAATTCAATGAATGCACCGTAAGGCATGATAGAGCGAACTTTACCTTTATATACTTCGCCTACTTCAGGAACAGCAACGATTGCTTTGATCATGCGCATTGCATCATCAATACATTTCTTGTTGGTTCCGGAAACTTCGATGCGTCCCATACCGTCTGTTTCTTCGATAGTGATAACAGCACCGGTCTCTTCCTGCATACCTTGAATGATTTTTCCACCAGGGCCGATTACAGCTCCGATAAATTCTTTAGGAATAGTCATTGTTTCAATGCGAGGAGCATGGTCTTTCAGGTCAGCACGCGGTTCAGCGATTGTCTCGGTGATCTTGTCAAGGATGTGCATACGTCCTTCTTTAGCCTGGTTCAAAGCACGTTCCAGAATTTCGTAAGACAGACCGTCTACCTTGATATCCATCTGAGTAGCAGTGATACCGTCTCTTGTTCCGGTTACCTTGAAGTCCATATCTCCGAGGTGGTCTTCGTCACCGAGGATGTCAGACAATACAGCATATTTTTCTTCGCCCGGATTCTTGATCAGTCCCATAGCAATACCCGATACCGGCTTCTTGATCTTCACACCGGCATCCATCAATGCCAATGTTCCGGCACATACGGTAGCCATAGAAGAAGAACCGTTAGATTCGAGGATTTCCGAAACAACACGTACTACATATGGATAGTCAGCAGGAATCTGTCCTTTCAAGGCACGCCAAGCCAAGTGACCGTGACCGATTTCACGACGGCCTACACCACGTTGAGCTTTTGCTTCGCCTGTAGAGAAAGGAGGGAAGTTATAGTGCAGCAGGAAACGTTCTTTTCCGTGTTCCAATACATTGTCGATAATCTTTTCGTCGAGCTTCGTACCCAAAGTGACAGAAGTCAGAGACTGAGTTTCACCACGAGTGAAAATAGCAGATCCGTGAGGACCGGGCAGAGGACCAACCTCACACCAGATCGGGCGGATTTCAGTAGTCTTACGACCATCCAGGCGCTTGCCTTCGTCAAGAATTGAACGACGCATCGCTTCTTTTTCTACATCATGATAGTAACGGTCGATCAGCGGAGCTTTTTCTTCAAGTTCTTCTTCAGAGAACTGAGCCTTGAACTCTTCGCGGATAGCATCAAAAGCATCGAAACGTTCGTGCTTGTTGTTATTTCCGGAAGCAGCTACTGCATAAGCCTTGTCATAACAAGCCTCACGAACTGCCTTACGCAATTCTTCATCGTTTACTTCATGGTTATATTCACGTTTCACTGTCTTGCCTACTTCTTCAGTCAGCTCCATCTGAGCCTTGCAATGCACTTTGATAGCTTCGTGAGCTACCTTCATTGCTTCCAGCAGTTCAGCTTCAGATACTTCGTGCATTTCGCCTTCTACCATCATGATGTTATCATAAGTAGCGGCAACCATCAGGTCCATATCAGCTTTTTCCAGTTGGTCAAAAGTAGGATTGATTACAAACTGACCGTCGATACGTGCTACACGTACTTCCGAGATCGGTCCGTTGAAAGGAATATCTGAAACAGCGAGTGCTGCAGAAGCTGCCAATCCGGCCAGTGCATCCGGCATATCTACACCGTCAGCAGAGAAAAGGATGATATTTACATATACTTCTGCGTGATAATTATCAGGGAATAGTGGGCGGAGAGCGCGGTCAACGAGACGACAAGTCAAAATCTCATAATCGGAAGCTCTACCTTCTCTCTTGGTGAAGCCACCAGGAAAACGGCCGAATGCCGCAAATTTTTCTTTATACTCTACCTGCAAAGGCATGAAATCTGTTCCGGGAACTGCATCTTTAGCGGCACAAACAGTAGCTAATAACATGGTGTTTCCCATGCGTAGCATTACAGAACCGTCTGCCTGTTTTGCCAACTTTCCCGTCTCGAGTGTGATGGTTCTTCCATCAGGTAACTCGATCGTCTTAACAATTGGGTTAATCATAAAAATTGTTTTATCTATACTTTTCTTTCAAAATTCCTGCAAAGATATACATTTCTCGTTGTAATCAGGTGGAAATGAGCTAAAAAGTTAGACGCTATATGTTTTTTTTGCAAAATAGAGGTGAAGAAGCAGGCAAAAAGCTTTGAGTAATCTCGAAAAGACGTATATTTGCAACTCTTAAAAAACACACGAGATATGAAAAAGATAACTTTTGTAGCGCTTGCCGCACTTACCATTACAGCTTGTAGTTCCGGTCCTGAGTTTGAAGTGAACGGAGACATATCAGGGGCCGACGGGAAAATGCTTTATCTCGAAGCTTCCGGTCTGGAAGGTATTGTTCCGCTTGATTCGGTTAAATTGAAAGGAGAAGGTACATTCAAGTTTAAACAACCCCGCCCCGAATCACCCGAGTTTTATCGCTTGCGGGTGGACAACAAAGTCATCAACTTTTCTGTGGATTCTATCGAAACGCTACAGATCAACGCTCCATACGTTGATTTCTCTACCGCCTACACGGTAGAAGGATCTGAAAACAGCAGTAAGATAAAGGAACTGACGCTGAAACAAATCAATCTTCAAAAGAATGTGGACGAGCAACTGAATGCGCTGCGTGCCAACAAACTGGGACACGATACGTTTGAAGAGAACCTCGCAACACTGCTGAAGAACTATAAGGAGGACGTCAAAGTGAATTATATATTCGCAGCTCCCAACACGGCAGCCGCTTACTTCGCCCTGTTCCAAAAGCTGAATGACTATCTGATCTTCGATCCGCTGAACAACAAGGACGATGTAAAATGTTTTGCAGCTGTCGCTACCAGCCTCAACAATACATATCCGGATGCTGTACGTTCAAAAAATCTATATAATATCGTAATCAAAGGGATGAAAAATACCCGTCAGCCACAGAGCAAGTCTCTGGAAATTCCACAGGACAAGATCATCGAGACCGGTATTATCGACATCGCCCTGCGTGACGTGAAAGGAAATACCCGCAAACTGACCGACCTGAAAGGGAAAGTAGTGCTGCTGGATTTCTCCGTATTCCAGTCACCGGCAGGAGCGCCTCACAATATGATGCTTCGCGAACTATATAATAAATACGCAAAGGATGGGCTGGAAATCTACCAGGTATCTCTCGACGCAGACGAGCACTACTGGAAAACCGCAGCAGGCAACCTGCCCTGGGTTTGCGTACGTGACGGCAACGGTGTCTACTCGACCAACGTAGCTGTATATAATGTTCGTCAGGTTCCATCCATCTTCCTGATCAACCGGAACAACGAACTGAAGCTCCGCGGCGAAGACATCAAAGACCTCGAAGCATCCGTCAAGTCATTACTCTAAGTTGTTATAATTTAGCATATTTCATTTAAATATGTTACATAGCATCATTTTTCACTTGACAGATATCACTTAAAAGTCTATCTTTGCAGAGAAATAATTGAAGAGAGGGTTCCAACATGTGCCATGTTGGAATTCTTTTTTGTTTATATGACCATTTTAAATAAAAGGAGGAAAAACATCATGGCTTATATGTCAGAAGAAGGTTACAAAAAGTTAATGGCAGAATTAAAGGAACTGGAAACAGTGGAACGCCCCAAAATCTCTGCGGCTATAGCCGAAGCAAGGGATAAAGGCGACTTGTCGGAAAATGCAGAATATGATGCAGCCAAAGAAGCACAGGGGATGCTTGAAATGCGCATCAACAAATTGAAAACGGTCATTGCAGATGCCAAGATCATCGACGAGTCCAAACTAAAGACAGACTCTGTACAGATTCTGAACAAAGTGGAGCTGAAGAACGTCAAGAATGGCATGAAGATGACTTATACCATCGTTTCCGAAAGCGAAGCTAACCTGAAAGAAGGCAAGATTTCCGTAAACACCCCGATTGCACAAGGTCTGCTTGGCAAGAAAGTAGGTGATATTGCAGAAATTACCGTACCACAGGGTAAAATTGCATTAGAAGTAGTAAACATATCAATTTAACAGAAAGGCAGGTCTCCGTGTGAGGCTTGCCTTCTTTTATCTATCAAAGATTATGGCAACAATATTCAGTAGAATCATCGCAGGCGAAATTCCTTGCTACAAGATAGCGGAAAACGATCGTTTTTTTGCTTTTCTTGATATCAATCCATTGGTAAAGGGACATACGCTGGTAGTCCCCAAACAGGAAGTAGACTACATCTTCGATTTAAGTGACGAAGACCTCGCAGCAATGCACGTATTCGCAAAGAAGATAGCCCGTGCCATCGAAAAAGCCTTCCCTTGTAAAAAGGTAGGCGAAGCGGTTATCGGCCTGGAAGTACCGCATGCCCATATCCACTTAATTCCTATTCAGAAGGAATCGGATATGTTGTTCTCCAATCCGAAGCTGAAATTATCGGATGAAGAATTTAAATCCATTGCGCAAGCAATCAGCTCCTCTCTATAAAACATGATGACGACATAAGTGAGCGGGCACCCTGAGAAGGGCGCCCGCTTTTTTTCATATCATACATTATATATGATTATTTCTTCAAGGGGTCCGGCGACTTGTCTTTGCTTTCGGCCACCTCAACCAGATAAACGCCGATACAAATAAAAATGATGGCACACGTCTGCGTCCAGCTAAAACGGTCCTGTCCGAGAGCCAGAGAAGCAATGGTCGCAACAATCAGAATCAGATAACCGTAGATCGCGACGACTGTTGTTTTCAGATACTTCAGACCGACCGGAAGCAACATATAGCTGATCGTTGTCGGAAATATGAGTACAAACATCAATATCAGGAAAGGTGTCCAATGGAACGGCATAGAGAACACCGGCGCATCAAATCCCGTAATAAATGTCACGATAATAGCGGAGACCGCCGCACCGGAAAATGTATATCTCAACATAGTCATCGCTCCGATAGAAGAAAGGATGCGCTGACTCAAAATCAGATAGACAGCATAAACGACAGAACTGATCAGACAAAGCATATTTCCCATGAAAGCATCGGAGGCCAAATCATCGCTCTGTTGGGTCAGGATGCAGACCAGTGCACCGACCAGTCCGATGGAGATTCCGAGAATCTTCTTCCATGTCGCCTTCTCCTTATAAAAGAAAATCATAATCAGAAACACCCAGATAGGCTGCAGACTGGTAAATATGGAACTGGATACAGGAGTCGTTTTACTCAACCCCGCCAGATAAAGAAACATAAAGCCGTACAGTCCGAATGCCCCTAACAGGAAAAGCAGCCATTTGTCTTTGGCGGATGACTTTTCCGGCGGCATGAACCATCCGATCACCCAAAATGCAGCGGCGGCAAAGGTGCAACGAAGTGTCGCACCTGTCAACGGGCTCATCCATAGGGGAAGCAGATACTTCAGAGCATTCATATTCAAACCGCTGAATATTTTTGATACAGCCATACTCAGATTGGCTTCCAGTTTCTTATTCTTCATCTTTTTTTATTTCAGTTGATCGTTAAACAAAAAGGTATCGCGGCGCAGGTAAGCCCAGAAGAATGTGACAATAGTTATCAACAAGTTGAAGACAAAAGGAAACTCTTGCGACTGGGTATGAAACAGATTTTGGAGAAAATCTATAATAAAAGGATAGAGCAAGATGGCGAGATAATTCATCATCATCACAAAAGCCAATGCCATTGTCGCCTTTTGAGGCAGTGCCGTATGCGTCGTTTTATCATACAGCATAGGCTGAATAATGCCATATCCCAAACCGACCAGGATACATCCCGGAATAATCAGCCATTCGATCGGGGCAATCCAGATCAGCGCCAGCCCCACAGCCATAGACAGGAGGCTGTATGCTTTGGTACGTTCTTTCAGTTCATCGACTATCTTGTCCAGACAGAAACCCGGAGCCATAATCGCTAAAAAGAAAAGCGAGATCATCAGTCCCGAATTGCCACTGGAGAAATGGTGTTTCTCCATCAGGAAAGAAAGGTTGAATATGACTGCCAGCACAATAAAAGTCGTCACTCCGTAGAAAAGCATGATCTGAAGCAGATGCTTGATATGGATTCCATATTTACTTCCTCCGGTATCTACGGCAGCCGTTTGTCCGGATGGCGCGGTACTTTGAGAAGAAGGGTTGACGGCAGCGTCAGACCGACTTTCTTTTAAGTGACCAACCAACAGAATAGAAATCAACGGGAGCAGATAGACCAAAAACGGCAAATGCCAGCTGACTTCCGCCAGATATCCGGTCACGGCAGTAGCTATCACCAATGTAAAATTGGTAATGGCAGAACTCAATCCGAATTGTTTCACCCGATAAGTACCCACAAAATATTTTGAGATTAACCCCGTGGACAGAGGAATAATCAGTCCGGAGCCGATACCCAGCAGGGCACTCACAACGATCAACTGCCACATTTTGTTGGAGATCAGATACAAGATACCGCTTGCTGCAAAGAGCCAGAGTCCGATTTTCAGGATACGGACAAAATCGACCTTCTCGGTGAGTTTACCGCCCAAAAGGATAAAAGGGATAATCAACAACGATGGCAGCGAAGTCAACATCTGAATATCCAGGTCGGTCGCTTTCGGAAAAATTTTGGTAAGGTCGCCCAATATAGGCGAAACAGCCAGCCCCGGCAAAGAGGTCAATGCCGAGATAGACCAGATAGCTATTAAAGTGATAAGAGGTATTGTTCCCCTCCCAGTTTGTATTTTCATATACCGGTTCGTTAAAAGTTTAGGTCTGATGAAAACAATGATTACCTTATAAAGTTCAAATGAGACAACAGTGAATATTCAAAAAACGGGTGAAAAACACCCAAAAACTATCAGATTATGACCTAAAAACTATCCGTAGACAGTTTTTAGGTTAAATTCCGTCAGTTTTACCCCTGCCGTACTTAAAAAAATCCCGTAAACTTGCATCATCGAAATTTAACAACGAATATTCACAATTTAAAAAGCAACGTATATGAAAAGTGTAAGCTTCAGAAAAGATTTAGTAGGAGTACAGGACGAATTACTCCGTTTCGCTTATAAGCTGACAACCGACCGCGAAGAAGCAAACGATTTGTTGCAGGAAACATCATTAAAAGCATTAGACAATGAAGATAAATATATGCCTGACACAAATTTTAAAGGATGGATGTATACCATCATGCGCAATATCTTTATCAACAACTACCGCAAAGTAGTTCGTGACCAGACATTCATTGACCGGACGGACAACCTTTACCACCTGAATTTACCGCAGGACACAGGGTTTGAAAGCACCGAAAAAGCCTATGACCTGAAAGAGATGCACCGTGTAGTCAATTCATTACCCAAAGAATACAGAGTGCCGTTTGCCATGCATGTTTCCGGCTTCAAGTACCGCGAAATCGCGGAAAAGCTGAACCTGCCGTTAGGTACGATAAAGAGCCGCATATTCTTCACCCGCCAAAAACTGCAGGAAGAACTGAAGGACTTCCGCTAAACCTTAACAACACAATTCAATAGGTATCAGATAACTATAAGCTGCCAGTTGTCAGCAAATAGCCAAAGGCAAGAGGGAAACAACCCCTTCTTGCCTTTTTTATTTCCGTTCCCACCGCCTTACGCCTGCCCCAAAGCCGCCCCTTAATAAACGCCAAATAATGTAAAAGCCGAAAACTTTCAAAACCATCTGCTGTTGTTGAGGGAAATTCGACGGGGAAAATCCCCATCGCCCTAAACCTTTAAAAAAACAAATTAATATGGAAGATTTAAATTTCAGAAAAGGTGATGCAAAAACCGACGTATTCGGTTCAGACAGAATGTTACAACCCTCTCCGGTAGAAAGAATTCCTGATGGACCAACCACCCCTGAAGTCGCTTACCAGATGGTTAAAGATGAAACATTTGCCCAGACTCAGCCACGCTTGAACTTAGCTACTTTCGTAACCACCTATATGGACGATTACGCTACCAAGCTGATGAATGAGGCAATCAACATCAACTATATTGATGAAACCGAATATCCTCGTATCGCCGTAATGAATGGTAAATGTATCAACATCGTCGCCAACTTGTGGAACTCTCCGGAAAAAGATACATGGAAAACCGGTGCGTTGGCAATCGGTTCTTCTGAAGCTTGTATGCTGGGCGGTGTAGCTGCATGGTTGCGCTGGCGTAAGAAAAGACAAGCTCAAGGTAAACCGTTTGACAAACCTAACTTCGTTATCTCAACTGGTTTCCAGGTTGTATGGGAAAAGTTCGCGCAACTGTGGCAGATCGAAATGCGTGAAGTGCCTTTGACTCTTGAAAAGACCACTCTCGACCCCGAAGAAGCGCTGAAGATGTGTGATGAAAACACTATCTGTGTTGTACCTATCCAAGGTGTTACATGGACAGGACTGAACGATGACGTTGAAGCACTGGACAAAGCTCTCGATGCTTACAACGCCAAAACTGGTTATGACATTCCTATCCACGTAGACGCCGCCAGTGGTGGTTTCATTCTTCCGTTCCTCTATCCGGATACGAAGTGGGATTTCCGTCTGAAATGGGTACTTTCTATCAGTGTATCCGGTCATAAGTTCGGTCTGGTATATCCGGGACTCGGCTGGGTTTGCTGGAAAGGCAAAGAATATCTGCCCGAAGAAATGTCATTCAGCGTCAACTATCTGGGTGCCAACATTACTCAGGTCGGCCTGAACTTCTCTCGTCCTGCCGCTCAGATTCTGGGACAATACTATCAATTCATCCGTTTGGGATTCCAAGGTTACAAGGAAGTACAATATAATTCTTTGCAGATCGCTAAATACATCCACGGTGAAATCGCCAAGATGGCTCCGTTCGTCAACTACTCCGAAAATGTAGTGAACCCATTGTTCATCTGGTATCTGAAACCGGAATATGCAAAAACAGCTAAATGGACATTGTACGATCTGCAAGATAAACTGTCTCAGCACGGCTGGATGGTTCCGGCTTATACATTGCCTTCCAAACTGGAAGATTACGTAGTAATGCGTGTAGTTGTTCGCCAGGGATTCAGCCGCGACATGGCAGATATGTTGCTGGGTGACATCAAGAATGCAATCACCGAACTGGAAAAACTTGACTTCCCGACTCCTACCCGCATGGCTCAGGAAAAGAATCTTCCGGTAGAAGCCAAGATGTTCAATCACGGTGGTCGTCGTCATAAAACCGTTAAAAAATAAATTGATCTATGGACAAAAAAGTAACACTCGCTCAATTGAAAGAAGTGGTACAGGAGGCATACGATCAGGTGAAAACGAATACAGGCGGTAAGAATGCCGACTATATCCCCTATCTGGCCAATGTCAACAAAGATCTCTTTGGAATCAGTGTCTGCCTGCTCAACGGGCAGACCATCCATGTGGGAGATACTGACTACCGCTTCGGCATCGAATCCGTATCCAAAGTACATACGGCTATCCTTGCACTGCGCCAATATGGTGCCAAAGAAATATTAGACAAGATCGGAGCTGACGCAACGGGCCTGCCTTTTAATTCAATCATCGCTATTCTGCTGGAAAATGACCATCCGTCTACCCCGTTGGTAAACGCCGGTGCCATCTCCGCCTGCAGTATGGTACAACCTATCGGCGACTCTGCCAAGAAGTGGGATGCCATCGTAGAGAACGTGACCGATTTATGCGGCAGCGCTCCCCAGCTGATTGATGAATTGTACAAATCCGAATCGGATACGAACTTTAACAACCGCTCCATTGCATGGTTGCTGAAGAACTACAACCGTATTTATGATGATCCGGATATGGCGTTAGACCTGTATACCCGCCAATGCTCATTGGGAGTAACGGCCTTGCAGCTTTCTGTGGCAGCCGGAACAATCGCCAACGGTGGTGTAAATCCGGTGACAAAGAAAGAAGTATTCGATGCCAGCCTCGCTCCCAAGATCACCGCAATGATCGCTGCCGTAGGCTTCTACGAGCACACGGGAGACTGGATGTATACCTCCGGTATTCCGGCTAAAACCGGTGTAGGCGGTGGTGTAATGGGTGTATTGCCCGGACAGTTCGGTATTGCCGCATTCGCTCCTCCTTTGGATGGTGCAGGCAATTCGGTAAAAGCACAATTGGCTATCCAATATGTCATGAATAAACTGGGACTGAATGTATTCAGTGACAATCACTTGATCGTAGTCGACTAGTTTATCGCTCTATGAGAAAAACAAAAGGTTGCTATCCTTTAAGGGGGTAGTAACCTTTTCTACTATCAATATCTTACTTCTATTTTCCTTAAGTACTCTATTCAAAAAAACAATGTACTTGAACACTGATATTCTCATTGCAATGAGAAAAATTTCTCACTGCAGTGAGAATATTTTCTCAAAGGCATGAGTATTTTTTCTCATTGTGGTGAGAATTTTTTCTCAAAGGTATGAGAACACGTTGAGAATATAGAGACTCATATCGCACTGTGTATCATTCCAATACAAATCGATACTGATATGAGTCTGACCTTATAAAAAAGGATTATGTCCCCTGTGCAGGCGCCGTCTTTTCTTCCTCTTCCGCATAATACTGCTTTTTCTTTTGATTAGACTGCTGAATCAGATTCGTAATATAGACTGTAAAGATCGGGAACATCATCATTCCCAAAGCTGCCAACAGCACGGAAAGTACCCTTCCGGTGGTCGTCATCGCGATTATATTCGACCCGACGGTAGTCACATCCATAAATGCCCACCACAAAGCGTCTCCATAATCTGTGACCAACGGATTCACTTTATGTTCAAGGACAAAGAAGGCAAGGCTGGCGAAATAGACCGTTGCCAACAACATTGTCAGATAGGAGACGAACAGGCTGGAAGCCCGGTTATAGGTGAGCCAGCCCACTACGATGGCCAATGCGTACCCCCCTCTCAGCAAAGGAATAAACCGGAGTAGGTAAGTGACTTCGGGAGAAAAGGTCCACCCGTAATACGCAATGATGTTCTGATAAGGGATCGCCACCAGCAAAAAGATAAAGTGCGTCCGTATATAACGCCACTTATGCTTTGCCAGAAAAAACTCCAGTACAAAATCGAACAGGAACCAGATGCAGATCCACAACTGGATTTTCATGTACGAGGACTGTGTATAAAAAGGAATCCCTTTAAACGTATCAATCGAAATACTAATAACCAGAAAAAGAGACATTAACAATATAATAATGTGGAGAATGCCATAAATTCCCTTTTTCCCCAGAATAAAATCGGAAAGCGCTGATTTCATAACTACTTAATTTATAATAAAATGATTCTTATGTAACTTATAATGCTTAGAAACAATCTAAGAAAGCGATTGTTTCGGAACAGGCATCCGGAGGTTTACAATTGAGCCATCCGGCGATGTTAATTAACGAACTTTGAAAGAGATTGCGGAAACATCTCACGCAAAATGTTGTTATAACACTGACTTTAAAATATTTTTCACTTAAAACCTTAACTTATGGCAAATATTAAAAATGCAGTGAAGCTGGGCGTGTTTACCCTGGCTATCATGAACGTTACGGCAGTAGTATCATTGCGTGGGCTACCAGCCGAGGCCGTATACGGAATGAGTTCGGCCTTCTACTATCTTTTCGCGGCGATTGTCTTCCTTATCCCGACATCGCTCGTAGCAGCCGAACTGGCAGCTATGTTTCAGGATAAGCAAGGTGGTGTGTTCCGATGGGTAGGCGAAGCCTACGGCAAAAAACTAGGATTCCTCGCCATCTGGGTACAATGGATCGAAAGTACGATCTGGTATCCTACCGTATTGACATTCGGTGCCGTATCCATCGCCTTCATCGGAATGAACGACGTACATGATATGTCGCTGGCAAACAACAAGTATTACACCCTCATCGTAGTTCTTATCATCTACTGGCTGGCTACATTCATTTCTCTGAAAGGTATGAGCTGGGTTGGTAAGGTAGCCAAAATCGGTGGTATGGTGGGTACGATTATTCCAGCCGCTTTGCTGATTATATTAGGTATTATCTATCTGGCAACCGGAGGACAATCCAATATGGATTTCCACAGCAGCTTCTTCCCTGACTTTACCAACTTCGATAACGTCGTCCTTGCTGCCAGTATCTTCCTGTTTTATGCCGGTATGGAAATGGGCGGTATCCACGTAAAAGACGTAGAAAACCCTTCCAAGAACTATCCGAAAGCAGTATTTATCGGTGCGCTGATCACTGTTCTTATCTTCGTATTGGGAACCTTCGCACTGGGCGTTATTATCCCTGCCAAGGATATTAACTTAACTCAGAGTTTGCTCGTCGGTTTCGATAACTACTTCAGATACATTCACGCTTCCTGGTTGTCACCGATCATCGCTATCGCTCTTGCATTCGGAGTGTTGGCAGGTGTACTGACATGGGTTGCAGGTCCGTCAAAAGGTATCTTTGCCGTAGGTAAAGCAGGTTATATGCCTCCGTTCTTCCAGAAAACAAACAAACTGGGTGTACAGAAGAATATCTTGTTCGTGCAGGGTATCGCTGTGACTGTGCTGAGTTTGTTGTTCGTCGTTATGCCTTCCGTACAGAGTTTCTATCAGATTCTGTCACAGCTGACAGTGATTCTTTATCTGATTATGTATTTGTTAATGTTCTCCGGAGCTATCGCACTGCGTTATAAGATGAAGAAATTGAACCGCCCGTTCCGTATCGGTAAGTCCGGTAACGGTTTGATGTGGTTCATTGGTGGTCTTGGCTTCTGTGGTTCATTGCTCGCATTCATTCTGAGCTTCATCCCCCCCAGCCAGATTTCTACCGGTAGCAATACCGTTTGGTTCTCCGTATTGATCATCGGTGCATTGATCGTAGTCGTTGCTCCGTTTATCATCTACGCATCCAAGAAACCGTCTTGGGTAGATCCGAACTCTAATTTCGAGCCATTCCATTGGGAAGTTCAGCCTCAGGCTGTGACTGCCGGTGTTACTGCCAACAGTGCAAATGCCGCTCGTCCGGCTTCTGCTTCGACATCGTTTGCAAGTCCGGTCAGTTCCGCTACTGCCAGACCAGCAAGTACCCCAACTTCCGGTCCGGCAAGCGCAGGCTCTACAACCTCCGGTTCTACTCCGACAAGCAATCCGGCTTCTTCCGGTGGAAATACCGCAGCAAGCAACGGATCGCCAAATTCAGGAATTAAAGATGCGGGTGCACCTAAATCTTAAAAGCTAAACATATTGTTTACATAAATAATCCCACCTTGAATCAGGGAATGTTCAAGGTGGGATTATTCATATCTTATCATTTGTTATTTCTTTCTTCGTAACCAAAGGCAAGATGAACCAAAAAGTACTACCCTTACCGACTTCCGATTCTACACCGAATCTTCCCCCCAGATTATGAACAATCGTTTGGGAAAGCGTCAGTCCAAGCCCCGTTCCCTGCATTTCCCGATCAAGCTTCGTAAAACGGGAGAATATCTTCTCCTGCTCCTCCTTCGGAATACCAATACCGGTATCCGATACATAAAAATAGACTTCATCCGTACCTTCCATACGGCATCCGAAACGGATTTCACCTGTTTTAGTAAATTTCATCGCATTGTGAAGCAAGTTCGTCAATACCTGAATTATACGCTGTTTCTCCGAATGCATCATAATCGGTTCCAGATGTGCTTCACAGACCAGTGCCACCAAAGGATTCTCATTCAGCCTCATTCCGAAAAGTCCTTCCAGCTCCCTCAGTAGATCATTAGCATCAAACTCCGAATATACAAAGTTCAACACGCCTGCATCTATTTGCGAAAGATCGAAGATATCATTTACCAGTCGCAATAACCGCTCATTATTTTCAGAGATAATATCGGTATACATCTTCTTTTCCTCCTCGCTGGTAGCAGTAGCCATCAGCCCCGAGAATCCGACAATGGCATTCAATGGAGTACGGACTTCGTGACTCATATTGGCAATAAAGGCAGACTTAAGTTTGTCGGCAGAAATCGCATTTTCTCTTTCTACATCCAGCAGGCGCTGCATATTTCGAAGTTCCGTCACATCATAAACTGTCAGCACCATACGTTCTTCACCGTTTATTTTCAGATAAACGCCCGAAACAGAAACATCACAGGGAATAACCGTCTTTTCATCCTCACTTAAAAGTTGCATAGAGGCATCCAGTTTCTTAAAGCTTCTCTTCTCATAAAAAGCCTTGCTTATGAATGTACGTATGCAGCACAATTTACACTGTTCATGTTTTCCACATTCTCCGGCTGCTATCGCATTTCTGCAATGCAATAAATCTCCGACTCTTTTTATTTCTCCCTGCACAGGAGTCAAATGATTCAGTGTATAATAATTGGTATTGTGAACGATAAAGTCTCTGTCAATCAACAGATAGTAAACGTTTATATTCTGTAGGATGGAAGTTAACTCTTTGGATTCATGCAACATTACAGATGTTTCCGATATCATTTTCTTCTTAACCGACTGATACTTAATCAGTAGATAAATGAATGCAGCTAATAAAACAACTGTAACAAACTGTAATGTCATAATAATATATTCTATTGTTTGTAGTGCCCTGATCGTTTTGACTCGTAAAAGTATAAAATATACCGAATAAATGATGCTACATTTGCATATTTATTCTACCTAAAAAGAAAAGTTCTTTTCTTTCTCCCTAACTAGACGAAAAATTCTCTCTAAGTTATTGCAGTATTAAAAAATATACTTATCTTTGCACCCGCAAACGAGAAAGGTGCCATAGCTCAGTTGGTAGAGCAAAGGACTGAAAATCCTTGTGTCCCCGGTTCGATTCCTGGTGGCACCACTTTTAAAAAGCAAAACAATATTAATCCCTGATTTTTTTCAAAATTCAGGGATTTTTCTTTTTCTGGAACAGGTAAAATCAATAGGAATGAGAATCAACATAAATATGGTACCATTCTGCAATTGATTTTGGTACAGCATTTATTCAATCATCATCTCATGTTAAGCAACAGCTTTTCGCCCACTTGTAAATTCATTTAATGAACAAACTTTTTCTATAGCAAATATGTTTTCTAATATCCTAAATGAATGATAAATAAAAATGTTTCCATTAGGCATTTTTTCTGTATGACAAAGGACTAATTTTATAAAGAGACAGATAAATGCTCATTTGTTATATTCATTTATTTATAGTTTTATATAACAAATCATGTAGATATGGCAACAATAAAAATCAAATTCCGTACCTCTTCCGTAAAAACAAAAGAAGGCGTATTATTCTATCAAATCATTCATGCCAGAGTAACCAGGCAAATCAATACCGGCTATAAAATTTTTCCTTCAGAATGGGATAAGCATTTGGCTTGCATCATTCTTCCGGACAATAATGACATAAGACGACGTTTTCTCGCTCAACTAACAAGCCAAATAGCAGAAGACATGCATAGACTGAAAAATATCATTTCAAAGCTTGAACATTCGGGCAATCCTTTTACCTCCGGAAAAATAATAGAGCTATTCCGTATTCCCCCCATCAATAAATACAGTTTTCTATCATTCGCACAAGATCTTATTGTACAACTAAAACAAATCGGCAAAGAACGCACTGCCGAGTCTTATGCCTCAGCATACAACAGTTTCAAGCGTTTTATGGACAATAATGGTGACGTTCTACTTGAAGATGTAAATTCCAATCTGATGATAAAATATGAAATATACCTTAAAAACTGCGGTGTCTGTCCAAACAGTTGTTCATATTATATGCGGAATCTCCGAGCAATATACAATCGTGCTGTAGAAAAAGAGTTAACACAACAACAATATCCGTTCAAGTATGTATATACCGGTATTGACAAAACAGTAAAACGAGCTGTATCTCTAAAAACAATTCGCCAAATACAAAATTTAGATCTGAGCACAAACCCTTTGATGGATTATGCAAGAGACATCTTCATGTTCTCGTTCTACACCCGCGGAATGTCATTCATTGACATGGCATATCTGAAAAAGAAAGATCTGCAAAATGGAGTTCTGTCCTATCGCAGACATAAAACCGACCAACAATTGTTCATTAAGTGGGAAAAGCCCATGCAAAAAATTGTCGATAAATATAACACTATAGAAAGTCCTTATCTACTACCTATCATCAAAAATAACGGTAAAGACCCAAGAAGAGAATATAAAAATGCCTCACATTTGATTAATAGAAAACTGAAGGTAATAGGACAAATGTTAGAGATCCCCGTCACACTAACAACATATGTCGCCCGCCATGCATGGGCAAACATTGCCAAGAGTAAGAATATCTCTATCTCGGTTATTAGCGAAGCTATGGGACATGACTCCGAAAACACAACACGTATTTATCTAGCCTCGTTAGACGCCTCCATAGTGGATAAAGCAAACAGTATTATACTTAAATCATTATAGTATACAAAAAAAGTATTGGTAGGGCTGACCCAAAAGTCAGCCCTGTTTAGTTTTCCAATACTACATTATTAATAAATAAGATTATCATGGCTCTACACAACGGATAAAACATGCATCACTTTTAGGTGTTTCTATTTTATTTTCACCAGTAAGAGTTGCGTAAACATTACTTTTAGAAATCAGATTAAAATCAAAAGAGAAATAATTAATATCCCACGCCATAATATCACTTTCTCCATCGCGTCCTGGTGGATACACCCGCTGTAACCAATAGATAGCCCCCGGACGCATATACAAATCATAAAACAAAGGTTTCTCATCACCTGCCGTCATATTGAATTTATCACTACGTCCAGCAGAATAACGGAGTACAACTGCATTCTTTGTCTCACCATGTATATAGCCCTGACCAGTAACTACGCCCTGCCAATTTCTCATATCACCATATCCTTGTTTTCTATGTCCATAGCCTGACGCTCCTATCGGAAAGAATAGATTCCGTCCATTCGTTTTATTATATATAAAACAACCACGCATACCATATGTGCCGGAACTGCCATAACGATATCCGTATATTTCATTGATATCGGAAAGTGTTTCCTCAGCATCATCACCATAGAGTACACCATAGCCCATTTCTATATCCTTGCTTTTATACAATACATTATAATCATCGTAATTGGCAATTTCCACTTCTTTTCCATTGATTCTAGGCTTTTCAAAAGGGGTATTAAAAGGCTGAGATGTGATTTCATCCCACAATTTAGTAGTCTCTTTTCCAGCAATCTTTAGTGGCTTGGCTTTATCATCTTTAAAGTCTTTCGGCTGTACTTCTATCCAATATTCTTTCTCATGCTTATTACTTGACGCATCAATTGGCTCATTCAGATTTCCCCACTTAAACAATGACCCTTCTTCTACTGGCGAATCTGTTTCCTCCGTAGCAGTTTTCATATTAAACGTATGCCAAGCCCGTCCTTCATCAAGCAAAGCTACAGGAGCATAGCCCTGGCGGACAAATATAAGGTGATTGCAAGTATTGTTGTGATAGCTGACACGAATAACGGCATGGCGGGATTCATTTTCTGTACATGTACCATTGAAAGTAATTTTGAAATCAATTACTGAACCGGAAAGCCCCTTAAGTGTACCATGTTCATCTATACTCGTATACTTGTTACTACTACTTTTTTCTAACTTCACAAATCCTTCGTGTGTTGTCGCTGCAACAACAGCTTCCCAAGCCCCCTCGGAAGTAAATTCTTCGAAATTTGTAGCATTCTCCCGTGCCAAACGTTTTAAAACGACATGGAAAGGCTTGTCATTATTATGCCGTCGATATATTCCTTTAGGATTGACTACGCGACGTACCTGGAATATATCAACTATTTCTGTTAATGGCTCACCCTGCGATAAAGTAGCGGTTATTTTTATTTTTGCCTGACGCCGGTAGGCTACATATGGATTATTCCCGGTATAACTAGTTTTTGCGATCATCTGTTTCGCACGTGTATATAAAGGTATACTCATATGAAGTATATTCGTCCCCTCTTCTTTACGCACAGAATAATTACCATATTCAGTATCTTCGTGAATGCCTGGATCTACGGCATATTCGCGATTTCCTCGTTGAGTTCGGTTATAGTATTCTTGGTTGCTTTCTGCATAAACAATACCCGAGCCTTCACTAGCATCTTTTTCTGTTGTTGTAAGTATGGTTGCAGTAGTACGGCGCAAAGAAAGAAATCCATTCCATACATTCTTGCCTTCCAAATCAAAATGATAATAATCAAAATTATTAGCATCTGCACCAATAGGCGCCCAACCATTGTTGACTATTTCCGCTTTCACACTTTCCACTTTCGCATAACCTGGATTTATTTTTATAGGCAAATCCATCGTTCTGTTATATAAATAGGAAATATAATAGGGATTGGGCACCTCAATACCTGGTTCCGGTTCAGCATATTCGATATGCCAGTCTGCATCATTTGCAAAATTTTTAAATTTCAATGTAAGTTTATAGTGATGATTACGTTCGGCATCATAGTTTGTTGTAATGTTTTTGCCAAGCATAAAACGGTATTTAATATCACCACTACCTACTTTTTCTTCATTAATAGAACGATAATAAGCGTCTACTTCAATATATGTACCATAAGGCACGTTATCTTTTGGCCTATATTTTGAATAATCTTTGTCCGGCTGTTGCAGATGAGGAGGTAATCCGGGATGATCCAGTTCTCCATCTTTATCTGCATCCTGGCGCTTATCATATGGCTGGTCTCCCTGCATATTCTCAAAGAAAAACAAAGCATCAGCTGCCTCTTCGTGTCCATATTTAAAAGTTCCATTTTCTTCACACGGATAATAAGCTCTTCCCGTAGCTAAACGCACCGGATAAGATTCGTCAAATGCAGGTGGGGTAGTTCCTGTATAATACTTTATAATTTCTCCGTCTTTTATTAAGGACGATTGTTCATTTTCACTTGGTGTGTTTGTTTTTCCCAAGTAGCAATTAACAGGAATATCCTTTATCTGAACCGATTTCAAGTAAATAAAAACTCCTTCTTTCAATCCACTGGCATCATAAGCAATGGTTACTTTGGAAGCTGCACGGCGAATCCATGCATGCAATTCCATATCTTTCTTGTTTATAGCTATCCGTGAAGCTTCCGTATTGCGGTTAGCACCCGCAGGTGTATTCTCTTTTGTTGTGAAGTAGCCAAACATCTGATGGTTTTTAGTAGCTTTTGTCACTTTTCCATCAGTAGTTTCTTCTGTCGAGAACCAGTTTTCTGCTTCCCATGTCAGATTAATCGATTTCAGTTTATCGACTGTTTGTATATTATCTTTTTCCGATTCAGCCAAGTTACCCATATTTGCTACCGCATACATGTAATAATAGCCGTAAGGAACTTGAGCTAACTTGAAGGTAGCCCGCTTGGTTTTGGTTTCCGCCGTTTTGTCTCCTTCCGCATCTGCGTCTGTACGGTCAATATCATCAACATCGAATTTATCTGTAGTTTCCGTTGAAGCAGCACCTTTCGGAAGAAGATAGTACGATTTCACCAGATTTCCTTCCTCATCATACAGCAACACACAAAGATCATTGATGTCTTTGATTACATCTCCTGCCGTACGAGTGTTTACATCCAGAGCCGGCCGAAGAGGAAGAAACTCTACAGTAGCACTCACACTGACTTCTCCTTCCGGCATTCTTTCGCCTTCGTTGTTCAGCCAATCATCTGTACAGGCAGTCAAGACAAATATCAGCATACCGGTAAGACTATAAATAATGTTGCGTTTCATATTTTCCTGTATAAAGTTATTTAAGGAAATCTTTCCTTTCATTTTTTATAATCCGAAATCGGGTTCTAGTGTGATTCCGGTATAAGGACGCACATCTACTATGCAATCCATTGCATGTTCATTAATTGTGATATTTACCACCACATGTGTATTTCGCGGCAACTGTGGAAGATTTGGCAAGTAACTTTTCAATTCTGTTCCGTTGACACCCAAAGTCAGCAGATAAGGGTTTTCCTTATTGTTGTCATCACTATGCTTCCCCTCCAACAGGTAAATCGGTTGCTCATTGGTTTTCGTATTCTCATCTCCCGGGAGCAGTTGCCCTTTAAACAACGATGACGCATCATATGTATAATACCCTTTCAAAGTAGGAACATCAAAACTATTTATGTCCCAGAACTTTGTTCCCTCCGTCGTTTCTCTCTCTATATATGTAGCATTATGCGGTAAGTAATACTCCCTTTCCGCCATTTTATCAATAGTCAGTTTCGTGATCTCTATGGACCGGCTGCTTTCATTCGTCATATTGAAAGTAAATTTAACAGCTGCTCTCGTTATGGAAAGCTCACGTTCACAATCCTCGGCAGGCACATCTACCATATAAAGTCCACTCATCGGCAACGGCCCGTCGATTCGTTCCGTATTACTGCCTAGCCGAATGGTTAGGTTGGATATATAATCCGTAAAGAATAAGCTTCCGGGCTGAATTTTCTCAAAATCGCACTCTACCAATTTACGTTTCGGAAAAAATCCCGTTGTCTTTATTTCCGTAGCTTCATTTGCAAACAAATAAATTCGTTTCTTTTCGTTTCCGATAACCTTCATCGGCTCGCTATAACAATCAGTAGATGCAACCTCCAAATTGTAAATCCGGTTATGTTCCACTATATTATCATTGTTACGTACTACAATAATACGCAACGTTTTCATCTTCTCATTATCATTTACCGGAGACTCTGGATAGATGTCACTGGCCCGTGTACCCGATTGCGATATGTCAGACAGGGCAACGCTGATATTAAGATTCACTAACGGCACTCCCCTGTCAAACATTTCACTATCTGCATCATGAGCACACCCCTGAAAAAGGAAAGAAATAGCCCATGGTATAATGATATATGCGATTTTCTTCATTGTCCTATATCGTTGATTCTGACAGTCCAATCGTTTATCTTAATATAAGTTTTAATCCATTCAAGATTCGGGCTTAAGAAGAATATCATTGACCATTCACTTTCACGATCGAGAAACTCCTGCGAATCCATGCTTGCATACAGATCACTCTTAAGCATAAGCAAATAGTTAATAAGTGGAATATTGATAATTTCCACACCATCTGCTTTGCGACGCACCGTCAGCTTAGGTGAGTACCAGTCACGCACCATCAACCGTGAAGTAGATAGTTCGGCATAAGCTACCACCACTTCTCTTCCCTCATCAGTGAATCCTGCCGAAGCTTGCCCTTGCGCCCATGGAGTGTATGTCACCATACCATTCTCAAGCAAATTATTATCGTAACTGAACAGTATATTATCATCGGTAATTTCAAATTCAAATTTCTTATCATCTACCGGCTCACCATTCATTTGTTGCAACACAACACGAATATTATTGGTGTTCTTCATCATCTCAACGGTGCCTTCACTGTAAAGGTCGGCAGTTGCGAGAGTAAGTTCACCCCAATACAAACCATGCAAGTTCTTTCGTCTGGGATTTGTCAAGCATTCCGAATCCAGTTCCACTTGCAAATCGGTATATCCAGTTCCTTCTCCGGGTGTATACTTCATAAGGAAAGAGCTCTTATTACAAGCCAGACCACCATAAGCTACGAAATGATAATTTCCTTGTTTGAGGTCCAGCTTCATGCGATAATTCTCGTCCTGCAACTCCGTACCCGTCACTATGCGAGTATCCACATAATTGCCATTTTCATCATAGACCAGCAATGTCAGACAATCCACCTTCTTAGCAAATGCATTGGCATATTCCATATTGTAGTCGTAAATGAAGCGTAGTGACACGCCATGCGGACATGGAGCAAGATCTTCATAAATACATTCACACGATGAAAAGGCAAAATTTATCAGTACGATGCCAAGCACCGTACTGATAAACCCTGAAATTATATTTCGTTTTTTATTATGCATCTTTGGTTTCTTAAAAATCGATATTATTGACACGAACCACCCAAGGCAATACATCTACCGAAACTGTCAGATAAATATCACCTCGCTCATCCGGAGTATCAGGGCCTGGGTTATCAGGGTCATTATCTGAAATACGTGGATGCCCAAGACGGGAAATGTTAGTTACAGCAAGTTTATAAACATTGTTGCGAACTACAGCGAACTCCATCGGAGCCATTTCACCTTCCACACCATTGTCATTGTGGCGATTCCAATAATAATAGTAGCAATAATAGCCCCAACCACCGTCTTTGTCCTCGCTTGACTGATAGATGGTTATGCCGGCATCAGTAGCTGCTTGTCTGAAATCACCGAGATAAGAACCTTCAAGTGTTTTGTTGTTTCTGTCCCAAGTGTTCCATTTAAAATTAGCACTACTTTCATCTTGAGGGCTAGCATCCCCTTCCTCACCTGTACCACCGGTACCATATACAGCCACATAAAGCGGATGAGAACGACTCCATGTTTTGGTCTCTTCGTTGTATGCAACAGCTTTCACTGCTTTTCGCACATTTGGCCAACTTACATACAAATTGCCGCCAAACATATAAATAATCGGATCTTTATAAGAATCACGCTTCAAATCAGAAGCAGTGTAATTAATAACTTCTGCCAAGCGCTTGAGATCTTCGTCAGAGCTATTAGCAGCATCTTCAGTAGCTATCATTTTTCCTTTGAAAACAATACCGGTTGTTATACCGTTTACCTGTCTGTCAACCGGTCCCGGAATTGTATTCTCCGTTACATATCGCCATATACGATAATCACCATATTTGTTACCAGTATTCCAGCTATTATCTGTATCTGCTTCACCACCAAGAATGTTAGATAATAAATGTGTGTTCCATTGATCTTGCTTTGTATTGTCTATTGAGCCGTCAGCTTGAAAGAGAGGGTAATTAAAATACTCACTTAATCTTGCTGTCTCAATGCCTTGATTCTTCTCGGTTGCCCACACATCCACGACATAATTACCAACAAGATGAGTTTCCCCACCTCCCGCAACGGTAAACCAGGGCTTTTCCGGGCTGCAAAGACTAGCTTGTGCCGGAAGTCCATTATCAGATACCCGACGCAAATAATAAAAACTATTATTCATATTCACCAAAGCCATTTTACCTAATTGAACGTTTACAATGTAAGCACCAGGTGTTCCGTCCGGTGCAATATCTTGTACAACCGGATAGGTATTGCCTTCCTGAGGACGTATATTTTCAGGCAAACTACGACTACCATCTCTAAAATCGAAACGTGCCATTGCGCGTTCTACTTTCACTGCACCACCTACACTGTTGTCTACTTGTGACAAACTTCCCGCATTGTTTATTCCGGAAAGATTAAACGGAGTAGCTTCATTATATAACAACCAGTCATTCATCGTATTAGGAAGCAAGCGTTTGGCTATGGAATAGTTGGACATCAGGAAGCTGCCACCTTCATTCTTGCTCCATATCTTTCCTAATTCCTTATCGTCACCCTTGCAAATTGCATTATACCATGTCGTATTCTTATATTCAGTTTTACTGATAAGTTCTACCAATTCATCTGTCGGATTACAAAATATAAATACATTCACTTCCTTTTTATCAGTTGGTGTTTCTGTATCATTATAGAACTGAGACAACTGTGTTTTAGTTATTTCGGAAGTTCCGATATAAGCCTGTTTATTTGCGGATTGTTTCATCTTGTCCGACATGTCACCAAAAGCAATGAATGCATTATCCGTGCTGCGGGCAAGTACCACGTACATTCTTTTCACATTGTTCTCATAATCTTTACCGATTTCGACACCAACATTGCTGCCACCACCTTCAACCGTATTACTACGCGAACCGGGTACAGACGGCATAGTTACCTGTACTGTCATGTATGCCTTATCTCCCTCATAAACAGTAGGGTCAAATTCTGTTTCACTTAGTTTATCCTCAGCACAACCTGCTGTGAGAACTACGGCAAAAAGGCATAAAAAATACTTGCTAATTCTTTTCATAATCTGCAACTTTGAATGAATTAATAATTTCTATGTTTTTATATTTAGATCCTGTTAATGTTTTATCTCTTCTATTTGCTTTAACATCTCCTCCGCATCAGCCAGCCCCCTATGTGCAGCTTCAGTAAACATTTTTTCTGCCATATCAAACTCCTTCTTCAAGGCAGCGTATGTTCCCCGACCATAAACAGCCTGCGGTGAGTTTCCAGCTTTCTTCAGATAATATTCCGCATTCTTCATATCCCCCCTGTCCATTGCGGCATTTGCAGCATTCAGATTAGCAACTTCATCATCAGGGAACATACGTACAGCGACTTCGAATGTTTCATTATATTCTTCACTCCCCAGTTTCATATCCTGTGCGGCAAGATACATCTCGTTCAAACTTAACTTCTGTGGCTGTGTCTTAATCAGACGCTTGATTTCGTTGATATCAGTATAGGTACGCACTTCATATTTGACTGCATAGTCTGAATGACGAAGCCCCGGATAAACCTCTTTCAGTAAGAATGCATAATCTTTGGGAAAGGCAGTCTTGATGCTACGTTCTTTTGCATCTGGTTCCAGGTTACTGCGGATTAATGCCAGAATACCTGCTTTGTTTTCGAGATACGAGTTTTCTACATAACGTTCAAGTCCTGCCCAATCTTCCGGCTCGTAATCGGTAATGAATAGTGAATCGGCAAAATCGTACTGTTTGCGTACATACTCTTTCAGTGTTTTCGTTCGTCCCATCGCCAGACGTTCATTATTCGAATAGGGACTTTCAGGCGAAGCATATCCTTTAATGCTGACAGAGATAATCCGTGTATCCACATCATTCTTCACCGCATCAATAGTATTAAGTATCTTTTGCAATTCAGTCGGATTACGACGATAATTCTCATGAATTTCTGTTCGGTTCACAGGAAAGTCAATATAAGCCGAACCTTCCAGTACATTAATTTTCGGTTCAGCTTTCGGACGAATGTATACATAGGCAGGCACAAATTCTTTCGGCTCCAACTGAAGTACCAACAGAGGCTCGTTGCCATCAACAAGTGCCTCGCCGCAACAACCGCATGTTTCATTGCCCGTACTGAGCATGGCACGTTTCATCCAATCGGCATAAGGTACGACTGTACGATATTTGACCACAGATACTTTGTTTTTTTGATAAAGCATCACATCATCCGTACACAAGCCATTGCGTAGATGATGATAATAGCGGTTGCGACCAGCTATCATCACCGAAGGTAAGTTCAATTCATTACCTTCTCCTGACAATCTAGGCGTAAGAATCACTTCACGGTTACTTTTTACACTCAATGCCGAAACATCAATATCCATTGATACGAACAATTTATCTTCCGAACGAGACACGGCAAGGTCAGATACTGTCACATTACCGCCCATTATTGTTTGAGCCTTTGCTCCCATCATCAAGAGTAGGAATAGCAAACTACTACAAAATATTTTTGTTATTCTATTCATATCCGTAATTTGTGTGATTTAAAAAGTATATATAAGATTGACTGCCGCTTTTGTAGGTCCAACATAATTATGCGATTTTCCATCGGCTATTTTTGTACCGCATTGGGTACAGGGATAACTGTCGTAGCGAGTATAAATCCAGCCCAAACCTAACTCCGCTTCCAAATTCCAACGTTTGTTCAATATCCACGCATAACCATAAGCAATACCACCACCGGCAAACCAACCTTGATAACGACGATCAGAAAGCACAGATAAATCTGTTCCAAGAAATGAAATATGATTGTTCAGATTACCAATGTTATACTGCCCACCCAAAGCATGAACACCAACAAAATGACCAGCGAAACGATCACAAAACCAATAACGCCCTTCTGGTTGTAGAAGCCAATGTTTCCACTTACGCTCATGTGAAAAAGTCCAGCCATTATAGTTGGCGGAAAGATCAAATGTCCATTTCGGAGCAAGGCCAACTTCTATTCCTGCATTAACAGTTGCAGTAACATCATACAATAAATTGCTTTTGATTGCTACTTTCTGACAATGTACTTCTGTGCAGAGAAGCACAAAAATCATAATTGCATACAGTTTCAATTTGTTTTTTTTCATATATATAAGTATTATATATTACTAAATTCACACATACACGCATACAATTCGAATCCTATTTATCCTATATATCGGAAATAGAAATATTTTAGACATACGTTATATATCAAATCAATGTTACATACATCTTTTCAACACCCCTATATATATGAGTAGAAATAAATGACATTTCAAATATATCTCTTCCTAAGAGAAGTTTCCAATCTGTAATATAATTGTAATTAATTGAATTTCAACGAATAATGAATTAACTAGAAATATGTATAGATTACAAAGTTTTGCAAAACTCCTAGTTTTTAATAGTTTAGCTAAAAAAAAGTTTATATTTTACATTGTCATTTACAATATTTTATATAATTTTGCAACAGATTGGATACATCTCTTAGGAAGAAAGGTACTTAAATTGTATATATACTAGAACTAAATATCCGCATATATTCAATTTTGCATATTGCCGATATACCTAATAATGAATATTTCAGTTTCTCATTAGGAGATAAACTCTTTGTCTTAAAAGTCAGCACTAAAGAGAAGAACACGGGATATAGCTTTGTTCTTATCATTATAAAAGAATACATTATGAAGTTCCCTCCAAAAAATATTCCTATAGTATTTGGATAAATCGAACCTTTTCCATATCTTTGCACCGTCAAAAAAATAAGAGCAATATAGGTTAAACATTTAACATATATACAATCTATTTCTTTGATTATAATGTGATAATAATTGTATTGTTAATCAGAGTTTTACGAATAAAAATTTTCAAAGCTCAATTTTCAGCAACATCACATTCAAGAGCGGAATGTAGCGCAGTTGGTAGCGCACTACGTTCGGGACGTAGGGGTCGGGCGTTCGAGTCGCCTCATTCCGACAAGATAAGGGTTAGCTTACTGAGATTCAGAAAGTTAATCCTTATTTTTTAAAACAGCCGGGACGAAATCGGGACGGCGGGTATGAAGTACTGATCATCCATCGGATAATTCAATAATCAATTTCTTTTTCGTTCGATTCCTCCCTATTTTCAATTTAATTTATTTGCACGCCAATAGATTCATTTATATCTTTGTTACCAATATTTCATTTAATCCCATTAATTCATCAACCTATTACATCATGAAAAACAGATTCCACCTTTTAGCCACAGCGGTAGTTTCCTTGTTATGTGTTAGTTGTGCAGAAACTCAGGTTTCTCAGTCCGGAAGTGAAAAAGCAGTCAATCCCCCTATTATGGGTTGGAGCTCATGGAACGCTTTCCGGGTAGATATCAGTGAAGATATTATTAAGAATCAGGCCGACCTGATGGTTAAAAAAGGTCTGAAAGACGCAGGATATCATTATATTAATATTGATGATGGTTTCTTCGGCGAACGGGACGGCAATGGAAAGATGCAGACCAACAAAAACCGTTTCCCGAATGGCATGAAACCGGTTGCCGACCATATACATAGTCTTGGAATGAAAGCCGGTATTTATACAGATGCCGGCAACAACACTTGCGGTTCTATCTGGGACAACGATCATGCAGGAGTAGGTGCCGGTATTTACGGACATGAGCAACAAGACGCCCAACTCTATTTCGGCGACTGGGGATTCGACTTTATCAAGATAGACTATTGCGGCGGAGATGTACTGGGCCTGAATGAACAGGAACGCTATACTTCCATCCGGAACAGCATCGACAAAGTAAACAAGGACGTCTCTGTCAACATCTGCCGTTGGGCTTTTCCCGGCACATGGGCAAAGGATGTAGCTACTTCATGGCGTATCAGCGGTGACATCAATGCACATTGGGGGTCATTAAGATATGTGGTCGGCAAAAACCTATACCTGTCTGCCTACGCCAAAGACGGGTACTACAATGATATGGATATGATGGTCATCGGTTTCCGCGACAACAGCAAAGTAGGAGGAAAAGGACTTACCCCGACAGAAGAAGAAGCTCACTTCGGCTTATGGTGTATCATGAGCTCGCCTCTGCTGATCGGATGTAATCTGGAAAGTTTGCCGGAATCTTCTCTTGAACTGCTGACAAACAAAGAATTAATCGCTCTGAACCAAGACCCGTTGGGCTTGCAGGCATACGTAGCACAACATGAGAACGAAGGCTATGTACTGGTAAAAGACATCGAACAAAAACGTGGTAATGTACGTGCCGTTGCTCTTTACAATCCATCGGATACTGTTTGCAGCTTCTCCGTACCTTTCTCGGCACTGGAGTTTGGCGGGAACGTAAAAGTACGTGACTTGGCAAAACGCAGTGATTTAGGAAATTTCTCTGATGTCTTTGAGCAAACGCTTCCTGCACACAGCGCTATGTTCCTCCGCATGGAAGGCGAAACACGTCTGGAACCGACATTATATGAAGCAGAATGGGCATACCTGCCAATGTTCAATGATCTCGGCAAAAATCCGAAAGGCATCATATATGCCGCCGATCAGGAAGCTTCCGGAAAAATGAAAGTAGGTTTCTTGGGCGGACAACCGGAGAATTACGCAGAATGGTCGGAAGTATACAGTGCAGACGGCGGACGTTACCAAATGACGGTTCATTATTCATTCGGCAAAGGAAGACAACTGGAGATAGATGTCAACGGCATCGTAACCAAAATCGATTCACTGGGAGAAGATGACAAGCACAATCAAGTCACAATCCCCGTTGATCTGAAAGCCGGTTACAATCATATCCGTATGGGCAACAGCTACAACTGGGCACCGGACATCGACTGCTTTACGCTTACCAAAGGAATGTAACAGACTGAAAAACAGCTAAACGTGACAATAAAAAAGGAGGAGCTAAGATCACTCTCCACTCCTCCTGTCACGACAAACAACTAAAATTATTCACTATTTGATGCCATCCAATGCCCTTTTAGCAGTAGCATTAGTGGAGTCTATAGCCAGAATTTTGCTCCAATACTCCTTCGATTTTTCTTTATTCGCCATTGCTTCCGCTTTCAGTGCCGGATTTTCAATAGCCAACAAGTAGTAATATCCAAGATAACTGTAGCACTCAATCAAAGCTGAATTATAATGAGGATCATTCTTGCTTTCCAGCAGGGTGGCTACCTCCTCATAGAAAGGCTTCGCCAGTCCAAGAGTCGTTTCAGGGTCAAGTGCGGAATTGGCACGTGCCCTCCAAAAATTACCCAGGTAGCTGTCCGGTGCTGCTTCTGCGATGGAATGGAAAACAGAATCAGCAGCCATCAAAGCCTGCTTGCGCTCTTCAGCATTGATTGTCAGCGAATCAGTCTGCGTACCTGCACCATAATAAAGTCTGCCAAACTGGAATTGTAAATCCGGAGTCTGGTGTTCCTTATCAAGGGATGTATAATATTTCTGGTAAGCACTGATTGCTTTTTTATAATCATTCTTCTGTTCATAAGCAGAAGAGATATTTTTGTATAAGTCCGTCTTTGTCGGATCTAATTGTATGGCTTTCTCATATTGTCCTACAGCTTCATCATATTTCTTCAGAGCTTCGAGCAAATGCCCGTAATACATATAGTCAAGATATGAATAATCAGCCTTGTCCGATTCGGTAAAAAAAGCATCCGCCGCTTTTATTGCTTCATCAAAGCGCTTCAGGTCTGTATAATTATACATTGCCAGACGATTGAACGCCGCGTGACGCGCATTCTTTTTCAATCCCATATTCGCCACTTCAAGTGACTTCTCGAAGTCATGGTTCAGGAAGAGGGCAAATGCATATTTCACTAAATCCTCTTCTGTCGCTGTCGGTCCCATCGCAAAACGCGAATAAGCTTCGGCGGCTTTACTAAAATCATTCTTCAAATAATAGATTTCGGCAAGTTTCTTATCTACGGCTGTGTTGGACGGTTCCTGGGCTTTCAGTTGTTCCAGTTTTTCAATGGCCAGAGCAGCATTGGCTGATTTATAAATATCCGCATATCTCAGATATGCTTCTGTGCAACTCGGATCGAAATAGATAGCTTCTTCATATTTCTGAGATGCCAGACCGGCGTTTTTCTGCTCAAAGGCGATGTCTCCCTCCAGTACGGAGGCAAGAGCCGATTTGCCATTCACTTTTTTGGCAAGAGCAGCATACTCCTGTGCTTCCGGAAGTTTTCCGGCTTTCAGATATACCTCGCCGATAGCCACCAGAAGTTCCACATTCTTTTTATTCTTTCCTTTTATCAACTGTTCAGCTTCCTCATTGGCCTGAGCCGGATTCGTCTGAATGGTTTCTTTCAATTTTGCAACTCCTGCCTGCCATTCGGCATCAGATGATTGCGCATAGAGCGACCCAACTGCTATAAACGCTCCAGCTAAAAACATTTGTACTCTTTTCATGATAGTCTCTAATTTTAGTTATTATTCGTCTTTCACATGGACAATACGCACTGGCTGAGTAGCCGGAACAAGTCCAGATTTTAATATAATCCGCTGCCCTTTGTCGGATGTCATAAAAGAAGCGAATCCCCAAGGCAGCGCACTGCGAGGATCATTCAGTAATGCGTAAATGGGTCGTGCCAATGGATAGTTACCATAATACAGGTAAGCCTGATAAGGCTTATAACTGTTAGCAGGAGTAGCTACATCCTCCGCACTCACTGCCATTACTCTGATTTCCTCGGTGAAAGAAAGGTTGGTGGTGTCGCTGCGGTTGCCCAGCCAGTTCACACCAATGACTCCCATTGCTCCGGGGTTCTCTGCTACATACTTTATCACCTGCTGATTGGTCTTCAAGGCACTGACATTGTCAGTAGCCAGTGGTTTTCCACCACAGATAGAATCCATTGTATAGCGTACGGTGCTGGAGTTTTTATTATCGAACACCACCTGAATACTCTTCAGGCGGGAGTTCGGATTTATATCCTTCCAGTCTTTCGCCTCACCAGTGAGGATGCGGCTGAAATCCCGTACGGTCAACAAAGAATCCGGATTGTCCCGGTTGACGATTAATGCCAGACCATCTGTAGCCAGCTTAATCTCGCGGGGAAAGAACTTGCGGCTGTGAAAGGAATTCATTTCTTCCTCAGTCAATGTCCGGGTTGCAATAGCCAACCGGACACTGTCTTTCAGAAGTAAATTAATAGCCTCGACTTCCGTCGTGTAGCGAGGAACAATTCCGGCCAAAGGATACAGACTTTCAAACACATCTATCTCTTCCTGTATAATAGGCTCAAAACTTTCATCCGCCGCAATAGATATCACCCCAGACGAATACGTATCCGTCGGTCCATCCGATTTGGAACGGCAAGCACTCAACACCGCCAACAAAACGATTCCTACCAGCCAAAATTGTCTCTTCATCATCTTACTGTAATCTAAACATTACCGGAACGGTGAATTTCACACGTACCGCTTTACCATTTTGTTTACCAGGAATCCATTTCGGCATACTTTGTACCACACGCACGGCTTCTTTATCCAAGTAAGGGTCTACACCACGAGCTACGTGCACATCGGTGATAGTACCGTCACGCTCTACCACAAACTGGATAATAACGCGACCTTGTGTTCCATTCTCCTGTGCAATTGTCGGATACTTGATATTTTTTCCAAGGTATGACATCAGTTCCTGCTGTCCACCGGGGAAGGTCGGCATCTGCTCTACCATATCAAATACTTTTTCCGGTTCTACAGCCTGTGTCACCACTTGCTTCAGGTCAGCAATATCGGCTCCGTTGGCTTCGTCATTACCTTTTACGTCGGCAATGGAGATTGCCACTTTGGTAGAAGTCAATTCTTCCTGACTCTTGATCTCATCGTCTTCGTGCACCTCTTCATCTTTCTTGATGACAGGGGCAGTAAACTTAATAGAACTCTTCAATGCAGGAGGGGGAGGTGCAACCGGTTCTACCCGTTTCATCTCTTCCTGTTTGATTTCCGGTTCTGCCAATTTCGACAAAGTTGTTACCTCTGTCATTACTTCCTTTTGCTCCGGGGTTGCCAACTTAAGCAGCGTAGGGATAGTAAATCCAACGATTGCTATCGCCACCACAATCAGCATTGCAATAGTATGCCGTCTGGGTGAATTGGCACGCATTCTATATGCGCCGTACGCTTGATTCTTGCCTTCAAAAATCAGCTGACACCATTCCGAAGAAGCTAAATCTAATTTTGCCATTTTACTTTCTTTTTTTAGGTGTTACATCATTTATCGGCCAAGTTCTGTGACAGTTCTCCCTTAGCATCATAATTCTTAATCAGGAACTCATCAGCTTCGGCAATATCCGTTATCACATATTTACCTATATTACATATCTGCATCTCGTCCAATGCATCAATCAGATTCATATAAGAAGCATCATCCGTCGCCTTGATAATGACGGTCGGCGTATTTTTTCCGCTTTTTATTTCGGAAACCTTCTTTTTGTATTCGTCATCTGTTATCTTCAGATCGAGCTTCTGTTGTTTCAAAGCTCTTACCTGATTGACAGCTGCAGCATTTTTCTGAAGAAGTACGGCACGTAACCCGCTTGCCCCGTAACTAGTCTCTTTCAATGAGGTGTAATCCTTGTAGTTAGGCTCTCCCTCATAGTAATAGAGCTTGTTATCGGCTCCCAGCAATAATGTAATTGCCTGAGAGGCTTTCACCATACTCTTTTGTTGTTCAGTTATATCCTTGTCATTACTCGGCATGCTTATTTCCATCGTCTGAGGCTTGCTCAGCGTGGTACAAAGCATAAAGAAAGTAATCAGCAACATGTTCATATCCACCATCGGGGTAAAGTCTACCCGGACAGTCATTTTCTTCTGCTTGCCTTTTCCTCTTTTTCCGCTGCTCTCTTGTACTTCAGCACTCATTGTCATTCCTCCCTTTTAATTTTCAGATTCTGCTTTGAGAGAAGTAATCAGATTATACCGATTTTCCCGCAAATCCTGAAGTGAGTTCATTACGTTCTTTATCACTGAGTATGGAGTTGAAGCGTCCGCTTTAATAGCAATTCGCAGATCAGCATTGGCGGCACGTGCATTACGCACCCACGACTTGAACTGATTATCGGTACTATCACAAGGAATTCCTTCATTCTTCAGAATTTTGTCCCGTTGATCTTCCGGGAGGTCAAGGAATTTCTGCATACTTCTGATAGGCACTCCAAACGTAGAAGCCACTGTGAACCTCTTTGCCTGTTCCGGAGTGAACTTGATGCCATACTCTTCACCCATACTCTCCAAGACAGCCTGCATATCCTGCTGCTTGTCGAGGCTCATAAATATTTTTCCTTCCTGGTCAACCAGAATCTGGAGTACATCTGTCTCCGGAATCTTGATTTCCGATACGGAGGCTGGAGTGGTAACCTGCACCGGCTCCTTCTTCACAAATGTTGATGTCAACATAAAGAAAGTCAGAAGCAATACAGTTACGTCACTCATAGCGGTCATATCTATGAACGTATCTTTCTTTTTAATTTTCGCTCTACCCATGATTAATAGATTTTAAAGGGTTCGCCAAATTAATGAGTAGCTGCAAAAGTCTGCACGATAGAGAATCCGACTTCATCGAGTCCGTAAGTCAATTTGTCAATTTTGTTAGTGAAGTAGTTGTAAGAAATAACAGCCAGCGCACCTGTCAAGATACCGAAAGCCGTATTGATCAAGGCTTCAGAGATACCTTGTGACAAAGCCATAGAGTCGGCACCACCACCGGCGGACAATGCGGCAAATGAACGGATCATACCGATTACAGTACCGAGCAATCCCATCAATGTACCCAAAGTCGTAATTGTAGCGATAATCGGAAGATTCTGCTGCATCATAGGCATTTCCAGAGCAGTTGCTTCTTCCAGTTCTTTCTGGATAGCCAGCAGCTTTTGTTCTTTAGGCAAAGCAGTGTTCTTTTCCATTTCTTCATACTTGCGCAAAGTAGCAGTAACTACATTGGCAACAGAACCGCGTTGTTTGTCACAAATCTCTTGTGCTTTCTTAAGGTCACCGGCAGCCAGAGCTTCTTTGATGTTAGCTACAAATTTAGCCAACGAGCCTTTACCGAAAGCAGAACGAAGAGCAAAAAAGCGTTCAATACTCAAAGCGAGTACAGTTAACAACAGTGTCTGAATAACAGGCACAATCACACCACCTTTGTAAATGGTACCCAACATGTTCAATGGATGGTTGTTAGGATCATTGTTCATAAAGTTAGACGGATTTCCCAACAGGAACTGAAAAATACACACTGCTACAATGAAACAGCAGATGATTACGATACCGGCATTCTTTATACCTACAATCTGAGACTTTTTAGTAGTTTCCATAATAAGTTTTTTTGTTAAGATATTAATTTTAGTTATTTAGAAAATTTTCAAATGATTAGATACACTGCGCTATAGACCCTGTGACTTTTCAAGAATGAAAGTCACACAGCTTCATACAGGGTACGAAAAAGTAAATAAGATGGGATAAGTAATTAAATAAGGATACGTCTTAGAGCGAACACGTAGTAGTCGCTACAGATAATGGAGTAATGTGGATCCTTATCCGAATAATAGGATTTACTTTGATCTAATACAAGTGAGTTTTCTCTTAACAAGAAGAACTTATACATAACGTCTTTAAAGAAATCATTGGATTCAATGATTCTACGCAGACGATAATTATTAGAAGATGTTTCTGTTACTGATTTAAAGCCTAATTCTACGTCAGAAATAGACAAAGACTGGGATGATCTGTCATACCCCAGCGAACGAGTCTTAAATGAAGAATTAGAATTCGTATCGGAAGTTGATTCAGACAACTGACAAGAGCATTCGTTCTGAGAAATACATGAAGTGATATTCATAGCATTTCCACCTATGCTATATGATAGCATCAGCAGAACAATCGCTAATATGAATCTCACAGAACCTTTCATGATATTTATTTTAGTTGTTTATATCGAATTCTCGTATTTCGGCGACAAATGTAGCAATTAAATATATCCGTTTGTCGTTATTCACATCATTTAAGCATAAAAGTTTAACTCTATTATTGAAACAACGTACAAAGTGTTTTGTTCTCGCAGTTTGTGATTTTATGTGTTAAAAGTAGTTAGGCATACATACGTTTTAAAGAAGTCCGCCAAGTTTAATAATTGAGAGAAATATGTATAATCAATAAATCCTCTCCAGTCTTAAATTCCGAAAGTATCCAAAACAATAAAGCCCTTCTGGTATTTCTACCGGAAGGGCTTCTCTAAAAATGGCGGCTACCTACTCTCCCACTGTTACGCAGTACCATCGGCGTGACGAGGCTTAACTTCTCT
>OJJF01000040.1_pt1 | contig 176938 bp, 158 predicted proteins | sample 1596121 | NCBI WGS metagenome assembly OJJF01 (sample SAMEA4350135, study PRJEB24818) | metagenome | biome: human; feature: gut; material: faeces | place: Denmark | collected 2013-09 | reverse complement strand
TGTCGGTTGGTGAAACGTGCCCGTGGCTCATACCTAAAATAGAACTGGGAGCAATGGTGATTCCTGCTAAAGCAGCGGCTCCCGTTTTAAGAAATTTTCTTCTTGAAAAGTCTGACATGGTTTTATTATTTTAAGGAGTTAGTTATTTGTGGTGGATTACTATGCAGCAACCCATATCCATTTTTCATGTTTTTTCTGCGTTCGCGTATTTGTTCAAGAGTCTGTAAATTGCCAATAGCCGGCAAGTCATTCATACGAGCATCCTGCAGGAACTTCCACGCATATTCGGATGCAATAGTCGAGTCATACATTAAAGGCAAACGAGGGTTTCGCTTACCGGTCAATATGGAATCGGCGAACAAATCGCACAGCACGTCAATATTCTTACCACCAAAAGGTTTTTCCACACGAAGTGTCTGATGTACTCCGTGTAAATCGACGACAGCTGTTTTGAAATCATGCGTCATACGCACGATACCTTCCGTACCTATAATATCTACATAAGAATTGTGCGTCTGGTCTTTCGATAATTGTCCATAGACAAAACCCTGAGTTATATCAAAGACTACGCCATTTTGAAAAGTTCCGTGACATTGTACCCACCAGGGATCTTTATAATTCCACATGTTCACGCCTTGTGCATTCCATGTTCTATATTCACTTTCGGCATACCAGCGAACGATGTCAACATAATGCATTCCACAATCATGGAAAGCAGGGCCTTCATATTCGTGTCCTTCACCCGGTGCCAGTCCCGGAGTCATGTGGCAAATACGAATAATGGCCAACTCACCTATTTCTCCCTTCTGAATATATTCCTTCATCAGATTATGATACCAAGAATTTCGCAGATATAAGTTCACCGTAGAAAGTACATTGGAGTTTTCTATCATATCCACCACCTTCCACTCCTTTTCCATCGTATCTGCAACGGGTTTTTCTGCGATGATATGTTTTCCGTACCGAATAGCCTTTTCTATTTGTTCGAGCCTTGAGTCTGCCAATGTGAAGAGCCCGACAACCTGTACACTCTCGTCTTCAAAGATTTTTTGGTCATTCTCTACTACACGAGATTCAGGAGATATTTTTTTAGCAAGTTCGCGCGTGGTAGGATCTGTATCGCAAATATAGGCAATCTCCCATCGCCCGCTTTTCCGCATCGCCTCCCAATAGAATCTTCCCATTCTACCGAAACCGATTATTCCTACTTTTATTTTTGTGTCAAGTGAAAATTGTGCATCCATAAAAAATTGCGAATTTAAGTACAAACAACATAAAAGGTATCAATTTTCATCTGTAGGCAGATTGTTCGAAAACTGATATCGCAAAACTAGCCAAATAAATAACGCTTTATTTAGTCTACACAACTTTATGTAGATTATAAAATAATATTAAACCTTATAAATCAACAACTTACAATCATTTAGTGATATAAAAAATGTAGATTGTTTGGAAAGCACTTTATTTATTGGATGGCACAAATTCGTTTATATTGGTCAGATTTTCATAATTTCATTTTCAAATTCATCCCGGTCCACTGCAGCCTTGTTACGCATTTTAGTACGATAATTATAAACAGTACTTGTAGAGCAACGAAGGAAGTTGGCAATCTTCCCGCTATCCGTAATACCCAAACGTAACAATGCATAGATACGAAGTTCCCTGTTCAACAAAGCGTCCTGCTTAAGAATGATCTTCTCGTCATCTTTCAGTAAAGCATTGAAATCTGAAACAAAAGTCGGATATAAATTCAAAAAGACTCTATCGAAGCGAGTATACAGAGCATCAAGTTCATCATCAATCAATGCGGAAGATTTCAGCTTTTTAATCAGTTCCTCATAGCACTTATTAATGGCTATTTTATACAGCATATTCTGATACTTCTCCATTTTATGAATATAGCTGAAGCACACGTCGAAAAACTGAGCGATATAATGCTCCTTTATATTATTAATCTCGCACAGTTCATCATTCTTATCATTCAACTCACTATTCATGCTGTTCAGTTTGTCGTTCAATCTCAGAAGCTCCTCGTTACTTTGTGCCAGCGCCCGTTTCATCCGCAACGTTTTTTTCATCTGAATATAAATAAACACAACCAACACGATTAAAAGAAAAAGAGAAACGCTGGTTGAGATAAGAAAAGTAATCAGATTCGATTTAGACCTAGCTTCTTCCGTCTGATAAGCCGTATTAATGATAGAATAGAATTTATAGATTTCCATTGCCCGGAAATGAATGCCGGAGGAAACTACATCATCAATAGCCGACTGAGTAAATTTGAAAGCATCCGCTAAATTATTTTCCTCATATTGTATCAGTGCAAGTGCCTGCAAGGAGGCCGTTTCACGTGTGGCATTCTGAATATCAGCAATGGCGGACATCATAAGATATTTCTTCGCATCATCCTCTCTTTTCAAATAGCGGCTCAACATGGCATACGAATGAGTAATCATCGCATAATTAGGAGTTCCTATCTCCTCAGCATTCAGCAACTCATCCAAAATCTTGATCGCCTTTGTTGAATCGCGTCCTGCATAAGAATAAGCCCGTGACAATTTATAGTCAAAGGAAGTATGATCCATAAGAGCATACAGTGAATCCTGATAAGCTTCCCGTTTTTTTCCGTACTGATTATTGGTAGCAGAAATCGAATAATACTCCCAAAAACGGGCATATGTATCATAATAAGTAGCTAATAATGAACGAGGAAGTTCTGATGGCTTCATTTTTTCGAGAAGTAATTCTGCATCTCTATATCTGCCGCACATGGAATATACAAGGCTGAGTTGCAAAGAAGACTGGTATTTCAAATAGTTTCTATTTAACTGACGAGCGATTTCAAGGTTCCGGTCGACATAATGAATGGCAGAGTCTATATTAAATTTCTTATACTCATTGTATAATTGGAGATTCACCTTATATTCCCGATCGGGAGTCAGCCCAGAGTCCTTCAGTAAACATTTAATCCGAGCGATTCGCTGCTCTTTCTTCTGGACGAAGAGAGGCTTCGCATCTATCATTTTATGCAGAGAGTCAGCCAGTATTTTCAATTCGTTATTTGCATAAAGAGCATTGCCGATTCCCAGAGCAACCAGGAACAGCAAAACGATTCTCTTCAGATAACAACGGTTGAATTTCATATTACTAGCAAAGATGATAAAAAAAAGCGATTTATCCATCAGAACAAATCGCTTTTTTAATATATGAAGTAAATTTGCTCTTATTCAGCAACTACTTCGAAAGGAATTTCTACAGAAACTTCCTTGTGAAGTTTAACGATAGCTTTGTAGTTACCAACTTCTTTCACTGCGTCTTTTACAACGATGATCTTTCTGTCAATTTCGTGACCCAGTTTTGCCAATGCTTCAGCAATCTGGATATTGCTTACAGAACCGAAGATAGTACCTGTTGAACTAACTTTTGTTGCAATAGTCAAAGAAACGCCTTCCAACTTAGCAGCCAATGCTTCAGCATCCTTCTTGATTTTCTCAAGTTTGTGAGCACGTTGTTTCAAGTCTTCAGCCAACATTTTCTTTGCAGAAGGAGAAGCGATGATAGCTTTTCCAGTCGGGATCAGATAATTACGACCGTATCCGGATTTCACGTTTACGATATCGTTCTTATAACCCAAGTTTACGATGTCTTCTTTCAATATAATTTCCATACTTTTCCTCCTTCTTATTTCATCATGTCAGTTACATAAGGCAACAATGCCAAGTGACGAGCTCTCTTCACAGCCTGTGCGATACGACGTTGGAACTTCAAAGAAGTACCAGTGATACGACGTGGAAGAATCTTTCCTTGTTCGTTCAAGAATTTCTTCAAGAATTCAGGATCTTTGTAGTCGATATAACGGATACCACTCTTTTTGAAACGACAGTATTTTTTCTTCTTAACGTCTACTGAGGGCGGAGTTAAATATCTGATTTCTGATTGAGTCTGTTGTGCCATGATTAATCCTCCTTTTTGTTTGATTTAACACTTCTTCTTTTAGCAGCATATTCCGCAGCATACTTATCCATTTTGAAAGTCAAGAAGCGGATAACGCGTTCATCACGACGGAAGTTAAGTTCCAACTTGTCAATGACAGTAGGATCTGCATTGAACTCAACCAATTGATAAAAACCTGTTGACTTCTTCTGAATTGGATAAGCCAATTTCTTCAGTCCCCAGTTTTCTTCATTGATAATCTCAGCACCTTCAGCTTGAAGAATACCTTTGAATTTTTCTACCGCTTCCTTCATCTGAACATCAGACAAAACGGGAGTTAAAATGAAAACGGTTTCGTATTGATTCATACTCGTTTAATTAAATAAATAATTTATTTTATTTTAAAATGCGGGTGCAAAGTTAGGCATTTTATTTTGAACTACAAATATTTAATCTTTTTTTGTATCCTAATGTAGGAATTATCCGGGAAGTGGCTTACCTTTGCAAAGTTGTTTAAACAATAATTTCATGATAGAGCAATTTAATTTCGATATCCGGCTTATATTCGCCATCCTAAATGGTAAGGTTTCCGCAGCAATCAACCGGAAGCTATATCGCAATTTCCGTCAGAACGGTCTGGAAATCAGTCCAGAGCAATGGACGGTTCTTATTTTTCTATGGGAAAAAGACGGCGTTACACAACAAGAGTTGTGCAATGCAACTTTTAAAGACAAGCCCAGCATGACCCGTCTCATAGACAACATGGAACGGCAGCATCTTGTAGTACGTATTTCCGACAAAAAAGATCGCCGCACCAATCTGATCCACCTGACAAAAGACGGAAAAGAACTGGAAGAGAAGGCACGCATCATTGCGGGACAAACATTGAAGGAAGCTCTGCATGGCATCACTCTCGAAGAACTGAGCATCGGGCAGGAGGTCTTAAAAAAGGTATTCTACAATACCAAAGACTAAACAGAAAAACAATCGTTTAATTCATAAAATCCACTAAATCTGTCTTTATAATGGATTTTTCACCTAAATTATTTCGCCCGTTAAAGAATTATGCTTTAATTTGTGACTGGAATATTATAATCTATTAAAATACACACGCATGAAAGGCTTATTAAAGAATTTGGGATTGATATTAATCTTGATCGGAGTGGTCATCCTGTTGGCTTGTTCCTTTACCGGCAATGTAAACAACAACGCGGTTTTGGGCAGTTCAGTATTCCTCGTAGTACTGGGACTCATTTCTTATATTGTCATTAATAAGAAGATCGCTGATTAATTTATTAGAAATCAATAAAAAATCCCGGGAACGAATGTTTCCGGGATTTTTTATTTTTGGTTATCGGAGTACTCATTAAGATTCAACTTCCGGTGTGATCAGCTTATAGCCTTTTCCGTGAATATTGATAATCTCGATAGAGTCATCTTCTTTCAGGTGCTTACGCAACTTCGTAATATACACATCCATACTACGGGCATTGAAGTAGTTATCATCAATCCAGATAGTCTTCAGAGCAAAGTCACGTTGCAGAATTTCATTAGCGTGTGCACAAAGCAGTCCGAGAAGTTCAGATTCTTTGGTAGTCAGCTTCGTCTGCTTGCCTTCTGTAGCCAGAATTTGTTTCTGAGTATCGAAAGTAAACTTACCGATCTTGTAGATATTGCTTTCTTTGTTCTTCTTTCCACGAACACGTCTCAAGATAGCTTCAATTCTGAAAGTCAACTCTTCCATACTGAATGGTTTCGTGATATAATCATCCGCACCAATCTTAAATCCTTCCAGGATATCTTCTTTCAGCGTTTTTGCAGTCAGGAAGATGATAGGTATCTCAGCATTCGCAGCACGGACATCCTGTGCCAACGTAAAGCCATCCTTTTTAGGCATCATAACGTCAAACACGCACAAGTCATATTTATTCTTCAAGAAAGCCTTATAACCGGCTTCTCCATCAGGATATAACTCAGCAGAATAACCTTTTGCCTGTAAATATTCTCTTAAAAGCATGCCAAGATTTTCGTCATCCTCGCATAATAAAATACGCAGTTTCTCGTCCATATCAATTATTTTTTAATAAAGGTAATGCAATAATAAATTTAGTTCCTACGTTCAGGTCGCTTTCTGCTCTAATGGTCCCCTTATGATCGGTAATAATTTTCTTCACATAAGCCAGCCCCAGTCCAAAGCCCTTCACATCGTGCAGATTACCCGTATGCACACGATAGAACTTTTCAAATATCTTTTTCAGGTTTTCCTTTTTGATACCGATACCGTTATCCTGTATCGAAATCATCAGTTTTCCCGATTCATTCCACGTTTTCACTTTCAGTTCCAGATCTTCTTCCGCTTTCTTATACTTCACCGCATTATCCATCAGATTGAAGATCACATTGGTAAGATGCATTTCATCTGCAAATATAACAGGATCGGCTGCCTCAAGGTTCGATGTTATCTTACCATTATATCGTTCTACTTTCAGTGCAAAGGTATTGATCACTCCCGAAATCAGTTCATTTGCATCAATTTCCTTCATCTTCAGTGTTGCCTTCTGCCGGTCGAACATTGACATCTGCAGTACCTTTTCCACTTGAAAGCGCAAGCGCTTGGTCTCATCATTTATGACTCCCGATATATGCTGGAACATTTGCGGTGATTTTGCTACCGCGGGGTCCTTCAACATCTGCGCTGCCAGCGAGATAGTCGATATCGGCGTCTTGAACTCATGCGTCATGTTATTGACAAAGTCATTCTTCATCTCCGTCAACTTCTTCTGGCGGAATACGATATAAATCGTAAAGATGAATGTCACCAACAACACCAACGTAAATATCAGTGACGGAATCATGAAACTGATCGAATCAAAAATATAATCCTTCTTTCCCGGGAAATGCACTTTCAGAATACTCATCTTTGCAGGCGGGTCGTTTTTAAACAATGCCTGCTGATAGGATTCTTCACTTCCTTTTGCTTCATAATCTGCACAACGGTATACTTCACGTCCATCCTTGTCAATCACTGCAAAATGATAAGGCAAGTCTATACCATTATTATATAAGTTCGATTTCAGATAATCGTCAAGGTCCCTGAACCGTACTCTATCACCAATCGACTTGTCACTCGCACGTCTAATCATGTCCAACACTACTTCATCCAACAGTGCCCGCTGATACATATAGCGATTCTTGATAGCTTCCAACATCGAATTAGAAGTCTGAGGAATCGTGTTTCGTCCACGTACCATCGCTTTAGGAAGTTCAGACGGTTTGATCTTCATCACCCTCAATTCAAAGTCAGAAATAATCTTGCCATCCCGTGACTTCACTTGAAATCGCTGTGTCCCCCGAACTACATTATTCTGCCCTAATGAAGTATTGTTTTCAGTCAGCGCTTTTCTTTCAGCATCCGAAATATCCTCAACCAACCAGCGCATAGTTTCTGCATATTCTACATCCTTGGAAACCTGATCCAAACTGTTGCGCACAGCCGAATCAAATTGCTCCTTCCGGGTTTTCATCATTTCCTCTATATAACTGACCTGCAAATACAACAGACTAAGGAAAGAAAGCCCCATTACAATACTTAATATCCAAATTGTTGACTTCTTCATAGCAACAAAATTAACACTCCCTAATTAACACTCCTAACACATTAACTTGATTTAACCGGAAGTTCCCGGAAATTAACCGTAAAGAGCTATTTAGGTTGTATTCTGATTACTACAACAATATAACTCCTCCTTTGGTTTGCAAATTTAATAAAAAATTAAATCTTTTCCTTGCGATTTTCCATCTTTATTAATCATAGTTAAACAAAAACCGCTGCCTTTTACTTAAAAAAGACAACGGTTTTAACAGTTTTGAGAGAATTATTGTTTATTCCTCTGTTTGTTTAGCTTCAAAATCCTTAATCAACTTATCCTGAACATCTGTCGGAACAAGTTCATAACTAGCAAACTTCATGATAAATGAAGCACGTCCGCCGGTAAGTGAACTAAGCGCTGTCGAATATGAAGACATTTCCTTCAAAGGTACTTTAGCAACAAGTTTCTCGAAACCTTTTTCGCTGCTCATACCCATAATCATGGCACGGCGCCCTTGAAGATCTCCCATCACATCACCCATTCTGTCGGACGGAACAAATACTTCCACATCATAAATCGGTTCCAAAATCTTCGGACCGGCATTCTTGAAGGCTTCACTGAATGCGTTACGTCCGGCAAGCATAAAGGAGATTTCATTTGAGTCTACCGGGTGCATCTTACCGTCATATACGATTACACGTACGTCACGGGCATACGAACCTGTCAACGGGCCTTGTTCCAGGCGTGACATGATACCTTTCATAATAGCAGGCAAGAAACGGGCATCGATAGAGCCACCTACGATACTGTTAATAAATACCAGCTTACCGCCCCATTCCAATGGAATTTCTTCAGTGCCTCTCACGGTAATCTTAAATTCCTGTCCATTAAACTTGTAAGTATCGGGCACAGGCATACCTTCTTTATAAGGCTCAACGATCAGGTGAACTTCACCAAACTGACCAGCACCACCGGATTGTTTCTTATGACGATAGTCGGCACGGGCAGCCTTCGTAATCGTTTCACGATACGGAATCTTCGGTTCCTCAAATTTAACCTGAAGTTTTTCATTATTTTCCAGACGCCACTTCAACGTACGCAAATGGAACTCTCCCTGTCCGTGTACCAGTGTTTGCTTCAACTCTTTCGATTGCTCGATCACCCATGTCGGATCTTCTTCACGCATACGATTCAAGATGGTCATCATCTTTTCCACGTCCGCTTCGTTCACCGGTTTGATAGCACGGGAATATTTAGAATTCGGATATTTGATAAAGTTGAATTTATAATCGCAGTCTTTACCGTTGAGTGTATTGCCTGTCTTCACATCTTTCAGTTTTACGGCAGCACCGATATCACCCGCCTGAAGTTCTTCCACTTTCACACGGTTACCACCGGCTACGACATAAATCTGAGCGATACGTTCTTTCGAACCACGGTCGGCATTCAGCAAGTCATCACCTTCACGAACCTTGCCGCTCATTACTTTAAAGTAAGATACTTCACCGATATGCGGCTCGACACTCGTCTTGAAGAAGTACAAAGATTCGGGACCATTTACGTCCGGAGCCACTTCCTTACCATCTGTGTTTTCCACTTTCGGCATTTCAGACACAAAAGGAACTACGTTGCCAAGGAATTCCATCAGACGGCGAACGCCCATGTCCTTACCACCGCAAACACAGAATACAGGGAACATACCTCTGGCGATCAAACCCTTACGGATACCTTCACGCATTTCATCTTCTGTCAGAGAATCTTGTTCGAAGAATTTCTCCATCAGTCCTTCGTCATTTTCGGCAGCGGCTTCTACCAATGCTTTATGCATTTCCATAGCCTTATCCATTTCTTCTGCCGGTATATCTTCAATCGTAGGAGCGCCGCCTTCGGGTCTCCACGAATATTTTTTCATCAACAATACGTCAATCAAGGCATTAAAGCCCGGACCGGTAGCAATAGGATATTGGATGGGAACCACCTTAGATCCATACGCTTCTTTCAATTGTTCGAGGATATTATCATAGTCGCATTTTTCATTATCAAGCTGGTTGACTAGAAAAATAACTGGCTTATTCAATTTTTCAGTGTATCGGAAGTGATTTTGTGTACCGACTTCGACGCCGTATTGGCCATTGAGAAGAATAATTGCTGTGTCGGTCACATTAAGTGCAGTTACCGTACTGCCAACGAAGTCGTCCGAACCCGGACAGTCTATAATATTAAGCTTTTTATTGTTCCATTCTACGTGGAGAACGGTAGAGAAAACGGAGTAACCATACTCTTGTTCAACAGGGAAATAATCGCTAACTGTGTTTTTTGCGGCAACAGATCCGCGACGTTTTATAACACCACTCTCGAAAAGCATCGCTTCCACGAGAGTGGTTTTCCCAGAGCCAGAACTTCCCAACAAGGCAATGTTCTTAATTTCATTAGTCTGATATACTTTCATAATATATAAGATTTTAGTAATTACTCAGTATGTTTCTCGCATACCATTAATTTAGTGTTGCGCAAATTAGGGATTTATTGGGGGAAAAGCAATATTTATGACAGTGTTACTAAACAATGTTATGTAACATAAGGTCCGTTTTATGGTTACCAGGCAGGCCAAACTTATACCTAATTCCCGTTAATTGTATCAATAGCTCAGAAAAAAGGTTTAAATTTGCAGGCTATAATCAATTGGTAACAAGCTAAACATCTACTATGGCAGGTATTTATCTTCATATCCCCTTCTGTAAGACACGTTGCATCTATTGCGATTTTTATTCGACTACCCGCAGCGAATTAAAGACGCGTTATGTGCACGCCCTCTGCCGTGAACTGGGAATGCGGAAAGAATATCTGAAAGGCGAACCTATAGAAACCATTTATTTCGGAGGAGGAACTCCCTCTCAACTGGAGGAAGCTGATTTTAAACGCATCTTTGAAACTATACGGGAAAATTACGGAATGGAACACTGCCGGGAGATTACTCTGGAAGCCAATCCGGACGATCTGTCACAGGAATATCTGAAGATGTTATCCTCGCTCCCTTTCAACCGTATCAGCATGGGGATACAGACTTTTGATGATACGACACTACGATTACTGAAACGTCGCCATAATTCCCAAACAGCCATCGAAGCTGTTCGCAGGTGCAGAGAAGCGGGATTTCAGAATATCAGCATTGATCTGATTTACGGACTGCCGGGCGAAACAAAGGGACGGTGGGAAAACGACCTCCGGCAAGCTATCCGCCTAGATGTAGAGCATATTTCTGCTTACCATTTGACTTACGAAGAAGATACACCTATATATAATATGTTGAAGCAGCATCAGATAGAGGAAGTAGACGAAGATTCCAGTCTGCAGTTCTTTACATTGCTGATCGAACATTTGCAGAATGCAGGATACGAGCATTATGAAATATCCAATTTCTGCCGCCCCGACAAATACTCCCGTCACAATACTTCGTACTGGAGGGGAATACCATATTTGGGCTGCGGACCGTCCGCACATTCATTCAATGGAGCAACACGCGAATGGAACATATCTTCCATCGACCTATATATAAAAGGTATAGAAAGAAACCAACGCGACTTTGAGACAGAAAATCTAAACCAAACGACCCGTTACAACGAATTTATCATTACCACCATACGCACCGTATGGGGAACACCTATAGAAAAACTAAAACAAGAGTTCGGTAATGAACTATGGGAATATTGCCGAAAGATGGCTAAACCTTATTTGGAAAGCAGGAAACTAGAGGAACATAACGGAACTTTGCGCCTGACCCGTGAAGGTATTTTCATTTCCGACAGTATAATAAGTGATTTGCTTTGGGTAGATTAATAAAACGTTTACACTCTTCAAAGTGTAATTAGATTCTTTCTCTTATACATTGGAGCATTTAATACTTGTCTTTAACCAACATAATAATAGGATTTGACTCTTCATTCAATCCGACTGCCATATTCCTTAGCACGCCTTTCAAATTACCATTATTACGAGCATCAACAAGTTCATAAGCTTCTATCCTTTGGTAAAAAATCACTTCATCATTTAGAATTCCAATGTCAGCCATATTTATTTTTCGTGCATTAGAATAATCCCCATTATATAACACATACTCATATAGTTCATTCTCTTTTCTATCATAAATTAAATTTACGGTAGAAAATTTTGTTTCTTTTTTCACTTTTTCTATGAAACAATATCGATTAGTGAAAATTTTTGGAAAAAGAAATACTTCTGGAAGCATAGATTGTATAGACGGTCTTTTAATTATAACAGGGACCCTATCATGTTCTGGAGAAAATTTAAACACAGTATCAGAAGATACTTCTGAAAATATCCAATGATTTTGAAAATGAAGGATTGAAGGATAAGAATAAAACATTAACAAATTTCCACCATCAGCTATTTTCATCATTTTCTTTTCTTTATAAGATATTGAGGTTTCAATGACCACCTCTCCGGTTTGTTTGGATATAACTATAAAAGTAGACTTACCAAGTGTTACATTATCATCTTCTATTTTACAAATCAACTTTTCCTTATCGAAATTATATATCTGATTAATCCTGGCTTTTTCATATCTTGAAAAATGCCGTTTATAGTTTCCAGACAAATCATACACTATTATTTTATTTTGCATGACATCATTAACAAACAATTCCTCATTGCCTTCATCCAATACAACATTATATGCGATTGTATATTCCTCATTCCCATTCCCTTTACGATTGATTTTTCTGATGCCAGTTCCTTTTTTTCTATCAAAAAGGTAAATGTCCCCATCTTGAATATCGTTTCTTACTACTATAATTTTCGCACCCACAGCAAGAACCTGCCCTTGGCATAAAAAATCATCAGAAGAATCTAACGCAATATATTCAACATCCATAAAATCTTGGAGAATTATTTCTTTCTGTGAATAGCCATCCTTTGCCACATCAATCATAATCACGTCGCCATTCTCTAAAGACACATTCTTTTTACAACCTATCATCATCAATGATAGAACTATCCATATAATATGAATATTTTTCATAATCTTAATGTTTCGCATAAGCAATATCAGGATAATAATAAAATTCTATCCCAAAGCAACTATTCAGTAAAATGAGGACTAACATTCTAAACTAGTTATCATGCAAGGAAATGCAGTAACATAAGAATTGTTAGTAATCAATATCCATAAAGTCAATTAATTAAGAGAACATAATCAATACGTTTAAAAACTTTAGAACGACAATAGTAACGACAATTCTCTTTCATATTAAAGAATTTAATCACATCAACATAGTTTTTTTTCCATAATCCGTTGATACCAAAAAGCGACATATTGATTATTTCATATTCTTTTTTAAAAGTTTCTATGGCGAGAGAATCGTTTTCAAGAGCAGCTCTTAATACCTTGATCACATTTTTGCAAGAACCTTCGCTAAGTCTACTTTCCTTATTTCCCCGACATGATTCCTCAAAGATGTCTTCTTGATTATTCTTACGCCCTTCTTGTTGACCAAAAATCTCTACCAAACAACAGGAAAGCAACATTACAGATATAAAGTATCTCTTTATCATTCAATCTTTTTATCTAGCATTACAATGTCTTAAAGCTATAACTTGGTAATAACCTTCTGCACATTTAGCACAATAATACAAACAACCACCTGACCACACATCTTCGTATGAAATAACAGTACACTTGTTACCACTACTACCCTCATCCCTTGCGAGTGCTTCCACATTAGCTAATGCCATCTTCGAAATTTTCACTTCTTTATTCATTGAAGCATACACATTATATCCAGCCAAAGTAACAATAGCAATTGCTATAAAAATACCTAATAATCTTTTCATAGTAAACTAAAAAATTTAACGTTATTATGCAATAATACACAATAAAAATGAATGCACAAAATCACACATATTCATTTTGTTTTTTTAACCAAAACTGTAAGAGCATGTTTAAATTTTCTTCAATAACAACCTTATATCTGCAATTTTGGCCATTTCCTTTGCCGAATCGAATGTTAACGTGAGTTCTATTTAGATTTGAGTAACTCAATTCTCCTTCGGGAAAGAGGGGAAGCCATGCGGACTACTCTTATATCGAACTGACGTAATGTTAGTTCATCGTTTCGGCAGAGCCTCCTGCCATTGCCCATTCATGAGAATGTTCTTTCGACGATCCATCTCTTGTTCACAGCTATATAACTTTAATACTTTCCATCGATTTTATAATTTCTCTTTGATCTGCCATCTGCAACAAAACCGAAGCAATCAGTTGAATTACAACCGAATACAGTGTTGCAGATACAGGTGGCAGATGTGTTGCAGATCGGGTATCTGCAACACATCTGTCTGCTTTACGAAAGCCTTATGACATGATATACAGTCCCGCTGCGTACCCTTTTCGACGGTATTTCGTGTTTTCTCAATATCCTTCCGAACACGCTGACTCGCTTGTTCGATATGGGTATCGCACTGTTTTTCTTAATATCTTCCAGTATCTCTGCCGGTGAAAGCCATTCGCCATTCTCTTCTTCCTTGGCAGGCCGGAAATATCGATAGAACAACTGTTCTTCAAGTGAAACCTGTTCAAATTCCCGGTTGTTCTCCGTCATAATCCGTTCTTCCGCCTGGTCAAACCAATAACGCTCGTTATGGTCGAGCTCGTGCATGGCCTGCGCATAAAGCTGCTCGTAATCTATCGCCTTACTTGTGTCTATCGTGCCGATTACTTCGATGCAAATGAAACGGCGGCTACCCGAAGGGTCGGTCAGCAGATCTTTCAGGTTGCTCGTTGCAATGAATGAAGCATAACGACGCATTTCAAGCACGGCATTGGCGTAAGGTTTGCGCATATTCACGATCGGTTTTTGGAGAATATGTTTGAGGAAACCCTGTTGGGCGGCACTGATCTGGTCGAACTCATCGATGTTGATAAGCGCGAAGCGATTGAGGTAAAGCTCGGCATCCTTCTTTCTTGAAAAATCAATGCTGTCCGTATAATAGGCACGTATGGCAGGCGGGATGATGCTGCGACAGAAAGTCGATTTGCGGCAACCTTGTTCGCCAACCAGCAGCGGAGAGACATTATTGGCATATTTGGTATCCGTTCCACGCCAGTGGACTACCATATTGAGAAACCAGCGATGAAACAGTTCCACCCAATGCGGATTGTTGCAGGGCACGGTTCTTGCCAGTCCCCGGATGCGGTCTTTGCCATCCCAGACGGGGAGGTGGTAAAGAAAATCTTCCAGCGGATTGAACACCGGTATGCGGTTTGAGTAAATATATCGGCTGATATCCCTGTCCCATAGCGGAATACCTTCGCCCTGCGCATCCAGCGCGATACTGTTCAATACCCGTTTGTCGATAGGGTTGAAGTAAAAACGGAATGAGTTCCGCTCCCGGTATTCCACTTCTCCCACCTGCGTGTTGTAGCGGAATTCATAACGCCGCTTCATGAATTCTTCTGTTTGGAGAGCCAGAAACTGCTCTTTCCCCAAACTGTTTTTCTTGCCGAAGCCCTCCTGCTCGTTATATACATTTTTGACCAACTGGCGGACGAGCGTCTCCTGCCTCCGCAGATAATAGTGGAAAATAGTCCGTTTCACCGTCTCCTCTTCAGGAATGCCGGAATGGAAACAGTTGACGGCCAACTGCGTCACTACTGCCTGAAAATCTTCTCCTCTCGGGTATGCGCCGCCGTCTTGTGCCTGATAGATTTCTTCATGCGTCTTTCTTAGAGCAGCTTCGAAAAGCATGAATATGGCATGTTCCGTATCATATCCCGGCACGGCCCGTGTCAGTGGCGACTTTTCCGAGCGTACTGCCTCCCGATAGGAGAGTTCTGTGGGCATCTCCGTCGGCTGTGACAGATAAAACGGAACGGAATCCGGCCTGTACCTGAGTTCCGGGTCGTGTGACAGGCGTGAGAATTGTTCCAGTGTCGGTTCCTTCGGCAGGATATTAAACGGTATCTGCGGCTGGTAACATTTCACCGCCAGCCGGTATGCATGTGCATGAAACAGTTCAGCTTCCTCTCTTTTTTGAGGCAGCGAAGCGTCCGGGCGGGTGAACTTCACCCATATCTTTACAGTCCGTCCGCTGGAACCGGTAAATACACAATGGGTCTGCGGCTGTTCCCAAGCCAGTTGTTTTACCAGTATGATCTCCGGTCTTCCCGACAGTGGACCTACTGTCAGCTCAACAATTCCGTTATAATATTTTAATTGCTTTCCACTTTCTGTCCTGCGGAACTCTGCGGCAGGAAGAATCTTCGGCAACTTGTCTGCTTCGTAGCAGCGTGAATCGGGCAGGGAATATCGTAGTGCTTCTCTAAATACGGATACTGGCTGTGTCTTGATTTCTGTTCGTGTTTTTTCTATCCACGTTTCCATATCCATCGTTGTCAGTGCGGTCGTTTTATCCTTGTCTCTTAACTGAGTAACTTTCATATCTTGTTTTGTTGATAATATTCTGCTAAGTTAGCTATAATTGTCCGCCCCTGCAAATAAATGGGTATTTATTATCTGTTTATCCTTTTTATCCGTACATTTGTAGAATTTTAAACATCAAAATCATTGAATAAAAATGAACGAATCATTCGATTTTTCCTTAGTTCCCTATACGTTCGGCCTGTGTGCCGCCGAAGGATGTCCGCGTGCTGCCACCTGTCTGCGCCGGATAGCACTGGAACATGCTCCGGCAAAGAGGGTTTTTCTGCCGATTATGAATCCTAACCGACTGAAAGCGCAGGACGGCGCGTGTGATTATTACCGTTCGGACGAGAAAGTGCGTTATGCCCGTGGCTTTATGTGCACAATTAATGCACTCACCGTCCGTGTGGCGGATACTTTCCGCTATCGCATGATAGGATATATGGGCAGAAAGAACTACTATTTGAAACGTAAAGGAGGGATAAATCTTTCTCCTGCCGATCAGCAACAGGTGATAGCTGTTGCAAAGGAGCTGGGAGTTATCCGAAAGGATTATTTTGATGGCTACGTGGAGGAATATAACTGGGAATAACTTCACATTCCTCCTTTGTCGGGAGTCGTTTGCTGTTCGTATCGTGTAATGTCCCGCCTTGGATACTGCAGTGTCCTGCCTTGGGAATTACAGTATCCAGCCTCAGACACTGCAGTATCCAGCCTTGGGAACTACAGTATCTAACCTTGGGAACTGTAGTTTCCAAGGCGGATACTCTAGTTTCTGCGGAGGAAACCATCTTCCCGATTATAAGAGATGACTCATCCTCCGGTGTTGCAGATACGAGTATCTGCAACCTATCTGCAACAGGTATCTGCAACGCCGTAATAAACTATCAATCAAACCATTATTTCGCTTTTGTTGCAGATGGCAGATGTTTTTTCATTTATAACTTCTACGTAAAGGAATACCTTGGCAGGTAGGGAAACCTTCTTATTTTTTTTATTTCAACCATTTTTAAACAGGCTCTAATAACGTTTACCCGTGGACACATACAGTTTTCTGTTAAGAAATTACAAATCTTTAATATATTACCCGATAATAATCTTACTTTTACCCCACAAAATCCAAACGACATAGCCATGACAGGTATTAGTCTCCACATCCCTATCTTGAAAATGGGAAACTGGAAATGCACGAGGGGGCTTTACGCCTGACACAGGAAGGAATTTTCATTTCCGACAGCATTATAAGCGACTTGCTTTGGGTTAATTAAAAAACTAAACGATCAGCCGATGACCGAATCAGAAGTAAGGAAGTTATTACGGCAAATGAAGGAACTGGACTCACAAACAGCCTTCCGCGACTTCTATAACATGACTTACGACCGACTCTTCCGCATAGCCTACTATTATGTGAAACAGGAAGAATGGTCGCAGGAAATCGTACTCGACATCTTCCTCAAACTTTGGAAGCAGCGCGACACCCTTCTTGATGTGAAAAACATCGAGGACTATTGCTTTATTCTGGTCAAGAACGCTTCTCTCAATTATCTGGAAAAAGAGTCGAAGTACGCCACCATCCATTCCGATTCCTTGCCGGAGCCACAGGAACAAAGTTATTCTCCGGAAGAGTCATTAATCAGTGAAGAACTGTTTGCAATCTATGTGAAAGCACTCGACCGGCTTCCGGAACGTTGCCGGGAAATATTCATCCGCATCCGTGAAGAAAAACAAAGTTATGCCCAAGTAGCAGAAGAATTGGATATCAGCATAAAGACAGTTGATGCCCAGCTACAGAAAGCTGTCACCCGACTGAAAGAGATGATTTCGTCCAGCGAATAACCGAAGATCACCCGAAGAGTTCAGCACTTCTTTTTTATATTAACTTTTATTTGCACAAAAGACGTAGGGAGTTTCTGTCAATCTCCGGTCTTTATCAGCAAATAAACCGATTAATCACTAAAAAAGATTGAATGATGAAAAAGTTTAATGACGCAAACGTTGGACTCTTTATCCTTTTAACAACATGCCTGAGCCTATTTTCCTGCAACAATGACAATGACAATTATCCAAAGGATTACGTAGGATTTGAAAAATCTACCCGAACAGTAGAATGTGACAAGAATCAATCCGAAAGTGAGTTGCAGATTAAAATTATTGCCACCGACAAATCCAAAGAAGACAGGACAGTGCTACTTGCCACTCCTGCTTTGCCGGCGGGACAGGCACCGATTATGAAACTGACAGAAGCCAAAGTCACCATCAAGGCGGGACAGAAATCGGCAACGACCACCATTAAGTTATATCCCAAAAAGATGGTACTAAAACAGCAGAACATTACCTTATCCTGTACTCCTCAGTGGAAAGAAGGCAGTGTAAGCAAACTGACGATTCTGCTGAAACGGAATTAGAAAGAAAGCTAAATAGAAAAAGATATGAAATATACCGATAGAGAATTAGAAGACATACTGAACAAGCTCATCGCTTCCACCCGCTCACCGAGAGGACGTTTTTCAGCAGCATCCAGCTATCCGCAGCTGGAGAAAAAGCTGAATTTCCGCAACCACCGGTTGTATCTGACACGCACATTTGCGGCAGCGGCAGCAGTAGTTTTACTGTGTCTATCGGTATGGACAGCTTATCTGTACATGCAGCCGGCAACCATACAGACTGTTAGCACTTTGGCAGAAACACGTACCGTCCATCTGCCCGACGGCACTTCCGTCACGCTAAACCATTATTCTTCCCTTTCCTATCCGGAACGGTTCAAATCGGATAACCGGGAAGTGGAGTTGAGCGGAGAAGCCTATTTTGAAGTAAGTAAAGACCCAAAGCATCCGTTTATAGTGCAGACAGAAACGATTGACGTTCAAGTATTGGGCACTCACTTCAATGTGGACGCCTATCCCGATAATCCGGATGTAAAGACGACTTTATTAACAGGGTCGGTTGCAGTCAGCAATAAAAACAACTCAGTACGCATGGTGCTGAAACCGAATGAGGCGGCTATATATAATAAGGTGGAACAAAAGCTTACCCGCAAGGTACTGGAGAATGCCGGAGATGAAATTTCATGGCGCCACGGGGAGTTCATATTCGATGATCTACCGTTGCAGGAGATTGCCCGCGAACTTTCCAACTCATTCGGAACAACGATTCACATTACCGACTCAACCTTGCGAAATTATCGAATCACAGCGCGATTCCGTAATGGAGAAGACTTGGATGCGATTTTATATGTACTGCACAATGCCGATTATTTCAACTATTCACGAAACACTCAACAGATTACTATTACTAAAAACTAGACTAAATGAGAACTATTCACCAAGGACACCTACCTGTCAGAACGCTCGTTCTGATAGGTATGGTGATCCTTATCACCGCACAGGCATACGCACAGAATGCAAATGCCCGACTCACAATCACATTGCGAAATGCTACATTGAAGGAGTTCGTCAAGTTAATCGAAAACTCTACAGGATATTCTTTTATCTACAGTGAAGAAATCAGCATCAGTCATAAAATCAATCTGAAAGTGAAAGATATGCCTTTGCATGAGATACTGGATCTCGTATTCAAGAATGAGCCGATCAGTTACAAGTTCTCTGAGAGATACATTCTCTTGCAAAAGAAAAGGGTGCAAAAGCCGGTAAGCCGCAAGTTTACTATCAGCGGATATGTTACCGACGGGACGTCGTCCGAGACGTTGATTGGAGTCAATATTGTCGAGAGTCATCAGGGACAAGGAACTACTACCAATCCTTACGGTTTTTACAGTATCACATTACCCGAAGGAGAAGCTACACTGCGCTTCTCCTATTTAGGTTATGGGGCAGACACATACTCATTCACCCTTCAAAGGGATACAGTACTGAATATCAGCATGAAAGACAACAACCAACTGCAAGAGGTGGTCATCGTATCGAATAAATCGGAAGCCGGAAACCTTGCCACACAAATGGGAGCCATCGAAATTCCGACCACTCAAATAAAAAGTACACCCAGCGTGTTGGGGGAAGCGGATGTGATGAAGACCATCCAATTGATGCCCGGCGTGCAAGCCGGAGTAGACGGGTCCGCCGGATTATACGTACGTGGCGGTAGTCCCGACCAAAACCTTATTTTGCTTGACGGTGTTCCAGTATACAATGTAGATCACTTATTCGGTTTCTTCTCCGTGTTTACTCCCGAAGCAGTGAAAAAAGTAACTTTCTTCAAAAGTTCCTTCCCCGCCCGTTTCAGCGGACGTCTTTCGTCAGTAATTGACGTTCGCACTAATGATGGCGATATGCAGAAATTTCACGGTATGTTGAGTATCGGGTTGTTGACCAGCAAAATCAATTTGGAAGGCCCCATTATCAAAGGAAAAACGTCATTCAATCTCTCCGCGCGGCGCTCCTACTTAGATTTACTGGCTAAGCCCTTTATGCCCAAAAATGACAAAAGCAGCTACTACTTCTATGACATAAACGCAAAAATCAATCACAAATTCTCCGACCGAAGCCGCCTCTTCCTCAGCGCCTATAACGGGAAAGACCACTTTGGAAACAAAATCACCGAATATTCAGGCTATGAGAATAAGAGCAAAATGGACTGGGGGAATACTATTATCTCTGCACGCTGGAATTTTATATTCAATAATAAGTTATTCAGCAATACGACAGTTGCTTTCAATAAATATAGGTTTTATGCCGACACATATACCTACAGCCAGCATACAGATATTACCACACACCAGGCTACCACCAATAAATATTCTGCTGACTACCGCTCCGGTATTCAGGACTGGAGTTATAAGATGGACTTTGACTACCACCCCACACCCGCACATCGCATTAAGTTTGGTGTGGAATATCTGTATCACAGCTTTCGGCCGGAAGTCATGACTTCCAAAATATCAGAGCGAACCGATAATAAATTACCCAATGATACTATCTATCATGGCATCAACAATCGTTTGGTTTATGCACATGAGGCATCTGCCTATATAGAAGACAACTTCAGAATCAATCCACACCTACGAGTGAACCTTGGATTAAACTTTTCTTTATTTCATGTACAACAGAAAAGCTATTTTTCTGTCCAGCCACGTGTGTCCGCCCGTTACCAGTTGACCAAAGATGTCTCACTCAAAGCTTCTTATACCAAGATGAACCAATATGTACATTTACTAACTTCCACACCTATTTCCATGCCGATGGATTTATGGGTTCCTGTCACAAAAAGAATAAAACCGATGCAAAGCCACCAATATTCTTTAGGCAATTATTATACAGGCATCAAAGGCTGGGAGTTTTCGGTAGAAGGCTACTATAAGGATATGCGTAATGTACTGGAATACAAAGAAGGTATCAGCATCTTCGGTGCATCCGCAGGATGGGAAAATAAAGTGGAAATGGGACGCGGACGTTCGATGGGAATTGAATTTATGGCACAGAAAACAATCGGAAAGACAACCGGTTGGGTATCTTATACTCTTGCCAAGAGTGACCGTAAGTTTGCCAAAGGCAGCATCAACAATGGAGAACGGTTTCCATATAAATATGACCGTCGCCACAATATAAACCTCACCATTAATCATAAATTCAGTGACCGGATTGATGTCGGCGCTTCCTGGGTGTTCTATACGGGAGGTACAAGCACTATCCCTGAAGAGCAGACAGCAGTGATTCGCCCCGGCAATGTTTCTTATTTTATAGGAGGATATATCACCGGAGGATATGGAAACTATGTCGATGGCTCTTACAACAATTATGATAATACCTACGTCGTAGAATCCTCTTACGTAGAACATCGTAATAATTACCGCCTTCCCTCCAGCCATCGGCTGAATATCGGTATCAATTTTAACAAAAAGACGAAACACGGTATGCGCACCTGGAACATCAGTCTTTACAATGTGTACAACGCCATGAATCCGGCATGGGTATATCGCAGTACCAACAAGGAAGGCCAAAGTGTCATCAGGAAATTTACGCTTCTACCACTCATTCCTTCATTCACTTATACTTATAAATTCTAAAATGTTTATGAAAACCTTTATACATTATCTATGCATATTGATATCAGTACTGACTATCGCCTCTTGCGAGAACGATTTACCTTTCAACGTCAAAGATAATCCACCCAAACTTGTAATGAATGCGTTAATCAATGCAGACAGCCTGACCAACATCGTGTTCCTCAATCTTACAGGAAAGGAACGGGTAACCCATATTCAGAACGCCACACTGGAAGTGCGTGTCAACGGAGTATTGACAGAACAACTGCGTCCTCTGCCTATTGAATCTGAATACTCAGTTCCTCAATGCCAATTCAAAATTACGGGAAAACTGTCTTCAGGTGATGTGTTACGGCTTGACGCTCTCACCGACGACGGGCAATATCACGCATGGGCAGAAGTTACCGTACCGCGACGTCCGGCAGAAATAGAAAAAATTGATACGCTTACCATTCCGTTTACAGAAAGCAGTTTTACCACAGAGTTTCTCCGGCACAAAATAACATTCAGAGACCTCCCCGATGAGAATAATTATTATCGGATTATCATGGACACACGAGTTATTCAAATGCTACGAAATGAAGACAATGAACTCTATACCAAAACATGGCACAACTACAACTTTGTATACAGAGAAGATATTGTACTGACAGACGGACAGCCTTCCACCGAGAACGATGAAAATAACGGCATGTTCGATATAGCCAAAAACGTTTATGGCGTGTTTGATGATTCACGCTTCAAGAATAGTCCCTACACAATGACGGTTTACGTACCACGCTATATCTTTCAAAGTTACGACGGACCGTATCCATCTGCTAAAGTAGATATAATAGTACACCTTTTAAGTATTACGGAATCTGAATATTATTACCTGAAAGCACTCAATCTCATAGATTCCGATGCTTTTGATGATACGATAAACGACCCCATCAAGTATCCCAGTAATGTGCACGGAGGAACAGGAATAGTGGGGATCAGCACAGAAGTAAGCAAGGTCATTCATATTATGGATAACAGAGAGGCTTCATTCCTGTAAAAGTACGATTATTGATTCATTGCTGTCCTCAATAGATATAGTTCAATTATTATTATTACTTTTGTAGCCAAAAACAGGCACTTACTATGTTTATCATCATCGGAATTATGCTGACAGGAATGCTTCTGGGCTTCCTGCTACGTAATAAAAGACTATCTTGGATACATAAAATAATCACCCTGCTGATATGGGTCCTGCTCTTCCTCCTCGGGATTGATGTAGGAGGAAACGAGACTATCATCAAAGGACTGCATACATTGGGACTCGAAGCACTCATTATCACACTGGCGGCAGTGATCGGCAGTATACTTTGCGCATGGGGACTCTGGTACCTATTATATATAAGGAATAAAGGAAAGGAGACGGAAGTATGAAAGGAAGTCTGATCATCGTCTCATTTTTCATTCTCGGTACCCTTTGCGGGTTTTATCATCTGATTCCTTACGATTTTACGGATAGCAAACTAAGCTATTACGCCCTTTGCGGACTGATGTTCTGCGTAGGTATCAGTATCGGTAATGATCCCAATACACTGAAAAGTTTCCGTTCTCTGAATCCCCGCCTGATGTTTCTCCCCGTCATGACGATACTGGGCACATTGGCAGGATGCGCCGTAGCAGGCATTTTCATGAGCCAAAGAACCTCTTCAGACTGTATGGCAGTGGGAGCCGGATTCGGCTACTATTCCCTTTCGAGTATATTCATCACCGAATATAAAGGTCCGGAATTGGGAACAATCGCATTGCTATCCAACATCATGCGTGAAATTATAGCATTGCTGGGAGCCCCGTTACTCGTGAAGTATTTCGGCAAGCTGGCCCCTATTTCTGTAGGAGGAGCTACCACAATGGACACTACTCTTCCCATCATCACCCGATGTTCCGGAAAAGAATTCGTAATCATTTCTATCTTTCATGGTTTTGTAGTTGATTTCAGTGTTCCATTTCTCGTCACCTTCCTTTGCTCAATATCATTTTAACAGCAATATTCCTTAAAATTCAGTTATATTACATTTTCGTTTCCGCACACGTATTGCAAAAATGTTTCAGAATAAGGTCTTTTTGTATCAAAAAGCAGTTGATTTCTTGATTTACATCAAGAAATCAACCGAAACAAAATCTTTTCCTTTTCTTTATTTTTATGCTATAAAACATATCGCTATATTTGCATAGGTAAAAAGAAAAAACTAAGCGATTAGATCAGTTTTCAATAGGTATTAGATTTGTTTTTAGGAATAGTTTTTAGGTATAACAATTAAAAAAAGTAGGTATTATGAAACGTTTAGGATTAACATTAGTGGCAGCACTCTGCCTCGCTGCTTCGACTTTTGCAGCAGGAAACCAACCTACAACTGCAAAATGGGAAGGTAACATCAACGTAAATAAATTAGGTAAATATTTGCAGTTAAACTCTGTTCAGAGCGAAGAAGTAGCAAACATCTGCGATTATTTCTCAGAACAGATGTCAAGAGCCACTACAGCCAAGAAAGATAAAGAAGCAAAATTGCGCAACGCTGTATACGGCAACTTGAAACTTATGAGAAAGACGCTCAGCGCTGAACAATATGCTAAATATGCCGCTTTGATGAACCTCACTTTACTGAATAAAGGCATCGACCTAAGTAAGTAAAATTGAATCATATAACAAGAGAAAGGGTGGAGACCGGTTAAGTTCTCCACCCTTCTTTTTATCTCATCCCACCTGCCGGACTTTATTCCGGCAAATACGTTTCAGCATCATTTACAAGTATACCGGAATCATTTGATAGTCACCATGGTAGCTCCGAAACCATATTCCTGAAAAGAGGCATCCTGATAACGGTAATTGCTGTGTTTCCGTTTCAATTCATCAATAATGGCTTTCCGAAGCACTCCGTCTCCTTTTCCGTGAATAAACACAATTTTCTGCTCACGCTTCTCTTTATTCGCCTCTATCACTTCACGGAATTTGTCCAGTTGGTAGTTCAGAATTTCGCTGTTACTCATTCCGTGCGTATCATCAAGCAGGGAATCAATATGAAGGTCTACTTCAATAATCCCATTTTTTCCGCTCTGACCGTGGTTGGGCTTCACAATAGGTTGCGACTTGGGTTTATCCACAAACTTTTTCTGCAACAGAGCTGACTGAATCTCTTCCGCCGATACATACACCTGCTTGGCAGGCACGTCATCTTTTACAATATCATAAATCAGAGCAGGTTCTTCGAAGAAATCGGAAGCACTGAATGTATGCAGTTTATAGAATTTCACCGTGTCAATCCGCAGTTCCACACTGACAGCAGGTTTGATGGCGGCAGGCTTTCCATCCTTGAAAGCGATCAGCTGGACAGCTACCCGCTCCATTTCATTCAATACATCCTTGGTGAATTCTTCCAGTAACAGTTTGGTATTCGGCTCTACCAGTCCATGTGAACGGTTGTTCCAAGCCTTTCCTTCCGCACTCAGATAAGTGTAATACAGATAGTAATTGCTGTCATTCACCAGATATGCCTCGAAAGGAGTAGTCATCATCGCTTTGGCATCTTCGGGCACATAAGCCAAAAACACATTCAACGTATCACCGCCACGCACTTCCGGCTGGCGCTGTATAACCGGCATTTCCGGTTTGGCCGGCTTCGCGGGTTCCTCCTGCTTCGGAGCTGTCGCGGCAGGCTTGCGTTTTATATTGTAATCATCCGCCTCAATCACGACACATTCACGTATCGGCATCGGGATATCAAAACCATCCGCATCTTCCACCAGTACAAAGTCTTTTCCTTTGAATCCTGTTACGATTCCACCGCCTACCTCACTGAGGAAACGCACCTTATCTCCTATTTTCATTATTGTATCTCCTATTAAAATTCAAACTTAAAACGGGTAACAAAGATAGGGATTTATATGAAAATACAGTAACTTTGCCGCAAAATATAACGGAACGATTCTCGTCCCCCATTAACGACAAGACCGATGAAAGAACTTATTAAAGTCATAGCTTTTGATGCAGACGACACGCTGTGGAGTAACGAACCTTTTTTTCAGGAAGTGGAAAAACAGTATACGGATTTGCTGAAACCGTATGGCACCTCCAAAGAAATCTCAGCCGCCTTATTCCAAACAGAAATGAATAATCTGCAAATTTTGGGATATGGCGCCAAGGCGTTTACCATTTCAATGGTCGAAACAGCATTACAGATCAGCAACGGAAAGATTGCAGCCGACATTATTCGGCAAATTGTCGATTTAGGGAAATCCTTGTTGAAAATGCCTATCGAATTACTGCCGGGAGTCAAGGAAACGCTGAAAACGCTGAAAGAAACGGGAAAATACAAGTTGGTAGTAGCTACAAAGGGAGATTTGCTGGACCAGGAGAATAAGCTGGAACGTTCGGGATTATCTCCTTACTTTGACCATATCGAGGTGATGTCCGACAAGACGGAAAAAGAATATCTCCGGCTATTGAGTATTCTGCAAATAACTCCTTCCGAACTTTTGATGGTCGGCAATTCTTTTAAATCGGATATTCAGCCGGTCTTATCTTTAGGTGGATACGGAGTACATATTCCTTTTGAAGTCATGTGGAAGCATGAAGTAACGGAAACGTTCGCACACGAACGCTTGAAACAGGTGAAAAGACTCGATGATCTGCTATCTTTACTTGGATAAATACTCTATCTGGATAAATCCCGGATAAATTAAGGAGTATTACAACAATTTCATCAACTCCGCTGCCCGACAGGCTTCTATCGAGTTGCCGACAGAAAGTTTTTCCAAAATATTCTGTCGGTGGCGGTTGACCGTATTCACACTGATATAAAGAGTCGCTGCTATTTCTTTACTCGACAGCCCTTTCCGTATGCAGCGCAGTATTTCCTTTTCGCGTTCTGAAAGGATATTGCGGTGCTCTTCCGAAAGGGATAATGTTTCTACTTCCCCACGTTCCATCTGGGTTATCGTAGCATAAATGCCTTGTTCCGGCCGCTGGTCGGCAGATAAGGAATAAAGGCAGAAGATCAGCCAGACATTGCCGGCAGGGGTGTTCTGCATGATTTGCACAAGGTTGTCAATGTATTGATAAACGCCTTTTTCATTCATCATACGCAGTCTGCATCTGCCCCGATATTTCAGCCGTTCGCCGGGAGACATGGAAAAAGTCTTCTGGAAAAACTTGTATTCCATCAAACGCTTTTCTACCAAATCTTCCGGATGAATGCGCCGGTAGATACAATCTTCGTCCATCGAATCAATTACGCTTAAAGCCGCCTCTTCGGGAGTAAGTCCCAGGAAATTCGCCCACGGATGGACAGTAACGTAACTTTTCCGGTTCGAAAGATCGGAAATGACAGCACACCCTCCATTAACTTCCGTCAATGAGCGGACAAACTGCTGGTGTTGTTCCACTATTCCATTATCCAGTGCTTCGTGCGCTGTCGGATGCGTAGCATAGACTTCATCAATTTCTTTTTGTAGTACGTCCATCGTATAAAATGGTTATTATTCAGTATTGTCGCAAGGACAGGCATGACCTATCTTTGCACCACAAAGATAAATAAATAAGAAATGAACATGAAACATTTAAAAATCAAAATCATGTCAATCGCGTTATTGGCGGCAGCAACTTCTTCTATGGCACAAAGTCTGGACAAAATGAACTGGCTGAATGAGCCTCAACAATGGGAAATAAAAGAAGGCAAAACACTGGTTATGGATGTACCCGCCAAGACGGACTTCTGGCGAGTTTCCCACTACGGATTTACAGTGGACGATGGACCTTTTTATTATGCCACTTATGGCGGAGAGTTCGAAGTGAAAGTAAAGATTACCGGAAACTATGTGACTACTTTCGACCAAATGGGATTGATGTTGCGCATCGATCATGAGAACTGGATAAAGGCAGGGGTAGAGTACGTAGACGGCAAACAGAATGTAAGTGCCGTAGTCACCCACCGCACCAGCGACTGGAGTGTAGTGCAACTGCCGGATGCTCCTCGTTCTTTATGGATTAAAGCGGTCCGCCGACTGGATGCAGTGGAGATTTTCTTCTCCCGCGATGATAAGGAATATACGATGATGCGTACTTGCTGGTTGCAGGATAATTGTCCGGTTATGGTCGGATTAATGGGAGCCTGCCCGGACGGAAAGGGATTCACGGCCACATTCGAAGAATTTAAGGTAACTCCTTTGGCAGATCAGCGGAGACTGGAATGGGCTAAAAAACAAGCCGACAAATAAAGAAAGACAGTTCTTCCAACAAGCTCCCTTAGATGGCGGAGCAAAATGATGGTACACAATCACACTTCACGGACAGTCTTGTTGAGCCAATCAATAGCGATTCACTCAGAACAATTACCCTTTAGGGAGATGTATGGCTAAACAAGTATTCCATCAGCCAAAATGATCGTCATTCTTGGCTATTTTCTTCCGTTGCACCTAGGTACAACAATTGTCTCACCTTGGTTAAACAACTGAAGCACCTAGGTGACTCTTTCGTCTCACCTAGGTGCAACGAAAAAAATCGCTATTTATGTGATTAATGAGTAACTATCGTCGGCTAATGGATAGTAACAGAACCCAGTTCCGTATCCTAACGGAACTTTCCACTAAACACTCCCACTTTACCGATGTCCCATAGAGCTATTTTTCCAAAAAACGGGTAAATTTCTGCCGCTCCCGTTCCAACGTTTCTTCATTCATATCGGCCACCTGCCTGAACCATGAATACTTCAGGTCCACACTTTTCTTCTTCACCGATTTATCCCAGTTTCCTATGACCTGCCCGTTATGAAGGACAATCGGAAAGAACAATCCGTTATTAGTAAACGCTTTGGAATAATGTTCAAGGGGCAGAACATCCGTCCGGTCTTTATATCCCAGCAGATATTCATCATAAGAAGGCAAAAGATGTATATGCCCCGACAGTTTGCCACGAGTCCGGCAGATGTCATGAATATACCATGTCTGTTCCTTCCATTGTTCGGTTATCAGTTCCGAAGCAATCAGATAAACAGCCTGTTTTGCATCCGAAACCGACAGCCCTGACCACCAAATGAAATCCTGCAAAACTGCCGGAGAATGGCTACGGAAATAACTCCGTGCCAAGCGCGCCAAAGACTCGTCTTTCGTCAGTTCGGGCATCGGCGGAACCCGTTCTTCCAAAAGTGCGTACGTGCATTTGCTTCCTCTGTCCTCGCCACTACAAATGATACCTTCCTGCTCCGCACGTGCCATAAAGCGAGTCATACGGTGATTGTCCGCCACAATCCCCGAACGGTTAAAGTGTTCGGCAATCTCTTGTTTTGTCAGACTTTTCTTTCCACAAAGAATCTTCTCCAACAGGTCATGCGCTTTCGTATAGAGTTCATTTGGGATGTCCAGATCATATCCTTTCGCAAAAGAATCATTTGCCGAAATAATACGTTGCGCGGAAAGTTTCAGCATCCAGCGGATATCCTCTGCCGCCACCAGATGCCACGTAGGACGCATCACATGAGTCCTCAGAATTTCTCCTTCATGCAACGCCTTCTCTACTGCCTGAATTGTAGCCGATTTCAGACGCATCCCTACTGCCCACTTCACCATGGAATAGTTCTGTGCCTGCATGGCTCCCATCCAGGATACCAACTCTTTAGGTTCACGAAAAAGTGGATTTAATAACTGCTGATTCAGCAAACGGATATTCGGTATATTCATAAATTAGTTATTTTATTTGCCACAAATATAAAGTTTCTTCGCAAACTATTCATTATAAACTGTTAATTGATAAACCAAATATCAGCAGAAACATCGGTACAGATATTATTTCAACTCTCTCAATAAGAGTCAGAAGCTGTTGGAAGTCTCCGAATAAATCTCTACTTTTGTACTCCATAACAAAGAATATACTTAGAATGATGCTCTATAAACTTATTTCCCCTTCCATGGTAAAGGCAACAATCCAGTTGCCAGCTTCCAAAAGTATCAGCAACCGTGCACTCATCATCAATGCGCTGGGTAAAGGCATTTATCCGCCGGAAAACCTGTCCGATTGCGATGATACCCAAGTCATGATAAAAGCCCTGACCGAAGGTAAAGAGACTATAGACATCATGGCAGCCGGAACCGCCATGCGTTTCCTGACCGCTTATCTGAGTGCCACTTCGGGAGAGCGGATTATCACAGGCACCGCCCGTATGCAGCAACGCCCGATACAGATTCTGGTCAACGCCCTTCGCGAGTTGGGAGCTGAAATAGAGTACACCCATAACGAAGGATATCCGCCTCTTCGCATCAAGGGCGCAGAGCTGAAAGGAAATGAAATCACGCTGAAGGGAAACGTCAGTTCACAGTATATATCCGCCCTGCTGATGATAGGTCCTGTGCTCAAAGACGGACTGACACTGCACTTGACAGGAGAAATCATTTCCCGTCCTTATATCAATCTGACACTGCAATTAATGCAGGACTTCGGAGCAAAAGCGGCATGGACTTCACCCAGCAGCATCTCCGTAGCTCCGCAACCGTATCAGAGTGTCCCCTTCACCGTAGAAAGCGACTGGAGCGCTGCTTCTTACTGGTATCAGATTGCCGCTTTGTCTCCGGAAGCAGAGATTGAACTGTTGGGATTATTCCGCAACAGTTATCAGGGAGACAGTCGGGGAGCGGAAGTTTTCTCCCGTCTGGGGATCACGACGGAGTTCACTCCCCAAGGCATAAAGATCAAAAAAACAGGCAAGGCACCGGAACGACTGGAAGAAGACTTCGTTGACATTCCGGACTTGGCACAGACGTTCGTTGTAACTTGCGCTTTATTAAATATCCCTTTCCGCTTCACAGGCTTGCAAAGTCTGAAAATAAAGGAAACAGACCGCATCGCCGCATTGAGAACCGAACTTAAAAAGCTGGGATACCTCATCGAAGAAGAAAATGACAGCGTATTGATGTGGAACGGCGAACGTTGCGAACCGGAAGCGGTTCCTGTGATTGCGACCTACGAAGACCACCGGATGGCGATGGCATTCGCACCGGCAGTAACCTCTTGTCCCAACTTACTGATTGCTGACCCGCAAGTTGTTTCCAAATCGTATCCCGGTTATTGGGAGGATTTAAAACTTGCCGGATTCCAAGTGATAAACGAAGGTTAATCATAGCCGCACTGTGGAAGATTTCAATAAATATACTTCCCATATCAACTATTCCCCTATTGTAGATTTTACATTACAGCAGGGGAAAGAGACTTTTTATAAAAAAGGAGAGTACTTTGTACGGCAAGGAGAAGCCTGTAAGATCATGGGGTTTGTTGTTTCCGGCTCTTTCCGCTATTGTTGCGTCAACAGTCTGGGCGAAAGCAGCATTGTCGGATATACATTCGACCATTCTTTTGTCGGGAATTATCCGGCTTTCCAGTTGCAGGACCAATCAAATGTAGATATTCAAGCGTTATGCGACTGTACGGTGTATGTGATCAACCATTCCCAACTGGCAGATTTCTACGACATTAACAACGACCACCAAAAACTGGGACGCCGGATTGCGGAAACTCTTCTGTGGGAAATATATGACCGGATGATCTCCATGTACAGTCTGACACCGGAAGAACGTTATCTGGATATTATCAACCGCTGTCCCGACCTGCTGAAACTGATTACTTTAAAAGAACTCGCCTCTTATCTACTTATTCGTCCGGAAACGTTGAGCCGCATCCGGAGAAAAGTAGTTCAGAAGTAAATTCTTGATTTCAATCAAGATTTTATTCAGGCTCCTCTCCTACCTTTGCAGGCAAACATAGTCTATTTTAATTCATGAAGAAAATAATAATTGTAGGCGCAACCTCCGGCATCGGTCGTGGATTGGCAGAACAGTATGCCCGTGAAGACTACCTTATCGGCATCACCGGTCGCCGTGAGAATCTATTAAAAGAGATTTGCGCACAAGATAAAGATAAACTATTCTATCAGGTATGTGACATCACTCACACAGAAACGACCCTTTCATCACTGGAAACGCTTGTACAAGAAATGGGAGGCATGGATATGCTGATTATCTGTGCCGGAACGGGGGAACTGAATCCACAGCTCTCCTATCAGCTCGAAGAACCGACCTTATTGACCAACGTAGTGGGATTTACCAATATCGCCGGCTGGGGGTTCCGGTACTTTGAACAGCAGAAAGGCGGGCATCTGATTAACATTTCCTCAGTAGGCGGAACACGCGGCAGCGGTGTAGCACCAGCTTATAATGCTTCAAAAGCCTATCAAATCAATTACATGGAGGGACTGCGGCAAAAGGCGGCAAAGCTACCCTTTGCTGTCTACACCACTGACATCCGTCCGGGATTTGTAGATACAGCGATGGCGAAAGGAGAAGGATTGTTTTGGGTTACTCCTGTCGATAAAGCCGTAAAACAAATCAAAAAGGCTATATCAGACAGGAAAAAAGTCGCCTTTATCTCCAAAAGATGGAAATATGTGGCATGGTTATTCAGACTGATTCCTTCCGCCCTTTATTGCAAGATGTAAAACAGCCTTTCAGTGAGGCTGAGTTACCATGAAGCTTCATTGGCCATCTTCCACATATTAAGAAAAGAAGCCTTGGTGATTTCCACTATCTTATCCCAGTTTAACCGGTCAGCATGATCGGATGGCTGGTGATAATCGGGATGTCCGTCCGTATGATACCAGATAATAGGAATACCTGCTTTGGCAAACGTTCCATTGTCACTGCCCCCTACCGGATTGTCCCAGGCACGATAGTCCGGTTCCAACTGTAAACCATACTTCTTAATATCCTTTTTCAGCCAGTCTCCAAAAGAGGGGTGAGCAGCTGTATAGAAATAGACGACATGTTTCGGTTGTTCCGGCTTATTGTTGCGACCTATCATATCAAAGTTGAGATATCCCTTGATCTGCGAAACAAAAGGGCAAGTCTGTACAAAATATTTAGAACCGAGCAATCCCTTTTCTTCTCCGTCCCAAAAGGCAAAGATTACATTTCGCTCCGGTTGTTGTCCGCTTGCAAGAAATGCCCGGGCAATCTGCAATACAGCCGAGACACCGGAAGCATTGTCATCCGCGCCGTTATAAATCTGATCTCCGTCAAGTGCCGGGTCTATCCCCAAATGGTCAAAGTGAGCGCCTACGATGACATATTCCTTCATATTCTTACCGGGAATCATAGCCAGTACGTTCCTCATAGATAGTTTTTGATGAACTTCCTGTTTCAGCTTCGCTACAGAGTCCGGATGAACTTCCAGACGTCCTTTCTTCTGACGCTCTTTGCGGTAAGCATCAAAAGGCTGGAAGTAGCTTTCGTTCAGAGGTTGGATTCCCATCCATTGTAAGATAGATGCTATATACTCAGAGGAGACATACGAACCGTGGAATCCGGCTTCACGTCCCTGTAATTCATCACTTGCAAGGAAACCGATTGTTGCTTCGGCAGAAGAACGGTTGATCGTGTTCAAGCCTTTTTCTACGGGAGACTGTGCAAAAGTTACTGTTCCTACAAGTATTAATCCGAATAATATAATTCTTTGTTTCATCGTGGTATATAATTTAGAGTCCATGTTACAAAAGTACGAAAAGAACACAGAATCTATCCTTAAATACAAAAAAAGAGTAAGCAGTTGCCATCTTTTATAAGATTTGGCTGCTCACTCTTTCTACAAACTATTAAGACCTTGTTATCCTGTCAATCTTTCCTTATTTTGAAAAAGGAGACATGCGGAAAGCATATTTATAAACTGTATTCTTCTGAATTTCATAAGCGGGACGGGGACCCGGTCCGCAACTGGCATTACCCAGACCACGCTGTATGCAATCCAGATTCAGCACCACCTCCGCACGATAAATATCAGGCAAGGCATGACCGTACTTGATTTCAAACAAGTCCTTATCCGTATAGTGCAAAGCACTGAAATCAAATGTATCGGCAGCAGTAATCTTGATTCCTTTACCTGCTTTATTGGTCAAAGTCAGCCAGCGGGTATCACAACGCCCACCCATCGTCTGAGAACGGGCATAACTCTCTTTCATATCATTGACAGCAGACTGGTATTTGCCGACATAAGCCGCATTCTTCCGATCCCGATAATTTTCTATCGGACCGCGACCATACCATTCCAACTGCTCCAACGAAGGATTAAAGAAGGCCTGTAACGACAGACGGGGAAGATTAAAGTCATCATTCGTTGTAAAAGAAGCATCCACATCTATTTCACCATTACCATACAAACGGTAAATCAATGTATAAGGCACTTTCACATCTCCGACGGTTTCCTGCAACTGAATCGTTACAATTGCCGACTGATTATCTTCCGACCATTTCCAGTCGAAACTGATTACCTCCGTTTGGGTATCCTGCCATTTACGCACATCGTTATTGATAAAACGGAACGTATTCAGCGACCATCCTTCACGCAGATGAAGCATATTATCGCCATTATAACGGACACCGGTCAACTTGCCTTCTTTCTTATCAAAGGTGATTTCTACACCGGGACGGCGGAAGAACAAATAACGCTTCTCCTCTTCCACCACCTTAAACAGAGATTCTTTAGATGAGGCGGAAACTGCTACCGGCTGTAGCCCGGTATTCGGGGATTTTTGAAGCAGAAGTTGTTCCGTAGCTACGATATGTCCGGCTTTTGCCCATACGCAATCCTTCTTTAGTTTTATTTCAAGGTTCAAATAATATTCACCTTCTGAAGTTAAATAGCGGGAATAAGGTATCTGCACCGCACGATGCTCTCCAGGCTTACCATCGGGTAGGCTGAACTCTTCTTCCGCTATCGGCACACCATCTTTCAAAATCACATAGCGCAGATTAAAATCATGCAGATTCAGGAAAGCATAGCGGTTACGAACGCCGATACTGTTTTCAGCATTCGGTTCCAATGTGATATATTGGTAGACTTTCTTCACTTCCCACAACTTAGGAGTAACTTGACGATCAGCCGTCACAATCCCGTTACAACAGAAATCATTGTCGTTAGGGCGATCACCGAAGCTGCCTCCAAAATAATAATGATCGGCAGGCTGTCCGGGCATATTAATGCCCTGATCCACCCAATCCCAGATGCATCCTCCGATCATACGTTTCGAATGATGCTCGATATAATCCCAGTATTCTTCCAAATTACCGATGGCGTTGCCCATCGCATGAGCATATTCACAAAGGAAATAAGGCTTGTTACGGGGTTGCTCGTCCTGTTCGATCATACTTTCAATCGAAGGATACATACGGGAATCCATATCGGCCACATCGTTCATTCCTTCATAATGGATATAACGGTCGTCTATCGCTTTGGCTGCCTGATAGGTAGCCTCAAAGTTACGACCACCACCGGACTCATTGCCCATTGACCAGAAAATGACCGAAGGATGATTCTTATCCCGTTCCACCATACGCACCATTCGGTCGACGTAAGCTCCTTCCCAACTTTCACGGTTTGACAGCGACATATTGCCGTGACACTCAATATCGGCCTCATCCATGACGTACAAGCCATAATAATCATACAGCGCATACATCTTCGGATCGTTCGGATAATGACTGGTACGAATCGTGTTGAGATTGAAACGCTTAAAGAGAAGAATGTCCTCTATCATACTTTCCACCGGAACAGCTTTTCCAAACTGCGGATGTATGTCATGCCGATTGGCTCCTTTAAAAAGGATCAATGCATTGTTGATATACACCTTATTATTCCGGATCTCTATCTTACGGAAGCCATATTGCTGGCTCGTCGCTTCAAGCACATTGCCTGCGGCATCAAGCAGTTCCAGTTGGACGGTATACAGAGAAGGAGTCTCAGCACTCCATAACCGAGGGTCGCGAATCGTAGTCGTACCTTCACAGACGTTTTCCTGTCCACCAGTTATCTTACCGGTAGGTATGATAAACGAACTCACAGGCTTTCCTTCCGTATTCAGCAAAGAGACACGTACGGTAGCTTCCTGTACTTTCTTTCCGTAATTATGCACATCCGTTTTCACTTTCAGTTCCGCTTTATCCAGACGGTCGCTGATCTGAGAAGTCAGGTGAATGTCACGTAGACGAACTTTCGGACTGGCTACCAAATAAACATCCCGATGAATACCACTTAAACGGAACATATCCTGATCTTCAAGGAAACTGCCGTCACACCAGCGGTAAACTTCCACGGCAACCGTATTATTACCCGCTTTGACGTAAGGAGTGATACGAAATTCTGCATCATTACTGGACCCTTGCGAATAACCGACTTTCTTACCGTTGATCCATACATAAGCTGCACTATAAATTCCATCGAAATGGATAAAGACTTCTTTGTCTTTCCAGTCGGCAGGAAGAGCAAATTCACGGCGATAAGATCCTACCGCATTCGGCTCTTTCTCTACAGTATATCCACGCTGCCCCTGTATAAAAGGAGGATTGTTACGGATGGGATAAGTAATATTGGTATAAATAGGTGTACCATATCCGTGCATCTCCCAGTTGGAGGGAACAGGAATCTCTTTCCAGCCAGAGACATCATAACTCGTTTTATAGAAATCCACCGGACGTTCCGAAGGTTGTTTCACCCAGTTAAACTTCCAGTTTCCATTCAACAGCAGATAACGGGAAGAGCGGGTACGCTCCCAAGGACGGGTATAAGCGGGATCCGCCTTCATCTCTTCCGAATTGGCGAAAGGAATAAATGTAGCCCTGCCTTCTTCTTTATTGATTGCATAGATACGTTCATTTTCCCAGTCATTATGACTCGTTGTTTTCAAGGCTTCCGCCACTACTTTCAGATTCGATTTCCGTATCTGCCACTGCTGGTTACTTTTCGAAGCTTCCGGTTCTAACTGAAAGACAGGCTCTCCGACCAGTCCGGCATCAGGAAATCCTAAGTTATAGCCAGTCCCGACATTGGTTAATACGTAATTTCCATTCGGCAAAGCCGTTATTTTCCATTGCTGATTCGGATTTTTAGGGTCTGCCGACCATTGAATCACGGAACATTCTACTTTTCCTTTACCACTATTATCTACATTCATTTGAGTCAAGGGACTGGTTATCGTATAGCATCCCTCTTGTTCGCATGGAATCAGGTTCCAGACCTGCGATTCTTTGTCTGCCTCCCGCTTACTGATAAATATTTTCGTATTCGTATCCAGACTCTCCTGATTGTCCAGCACTAATCCGTTGACCGTATGGATTTCATATCCTTGCTTCGGATCAAACTGCTGCGCCACAACCGCAGAGGCGGAAAACGACAGTGCAATCAATGCACTTCCCAAGATTTTTAATCGTTGCATCATTTAGTAGTCTAATTTATATTATAATTTGAAAACCGGTGACTGTTTATATACGCCAAAAGTATGGATAGCCGGACAAGCCTTACCGTCCTGAATACGCAAACGTACCTGCTTTGCTTTCACCGGTGCCAGACGTACAATCCATTTATGACCAATGGCCTGCTTGTCCGTCGCCTCCGGAATGGTGATCCAGTTTTTGCCATCAACAGTGTACTCCACACTCCACTTCGTCGTCCGATGTCCCAATTCGATAACTTCTTCGATCATCAGACAATCAAACTCAATAGTTTTGGGCAAGGTAAAAATTATATCCGCTTTTACCTCTCCGTCTTTTCCGGCAAAATAAGTGTTTTTCTCACTGTCCAGCATTTTCTCCGGACCATACTTTGCGCCCCGTACATTGGTCGCTTTCACTTTGGCTCCTCTCAACAGATTCGTACTGAAAGTCTCATCAATCCCCTGTTTTAACAAGGCGGCGTGCAGCGAATCGGTCGAATGAATCAAACCACGTCTGTCGGGCGGGAAATTCAGAAGCAATACACTATTACGCCCCACGGAGGTACAGTAGATATCCCAAAGTTCACGGACACTCTTCACACGGCTATCCTCTTCGGCATGATAGAACCAGCTGGGACGTATTGAAACATCTGTTTCTGCCGGAATATACGCATCACCATCCGGCATACCCTCATTCAAACCTTTGTAATACTGAGCTTCATCACGAATAGCTACTGAGTCAGTCGTCGCCCAACAAGGATCACCCGCTTCTCCCGCTTCATTCCCCATCCAGCGGACATCAGCAAACGGATAAGAATTCTTTGTACCGAAGATAACGCAATCCGGCTGTTTCTCACGGACAATCTTATACCAATGACGATAAACAGGCGTTGTCAATTCATCGGCTCCGGCGCCATCCCACCATGTTTCCCATATCTTGCCGTAATCACTCATCAGTTCGCCAAGCTGGTGGGCATAATATTCTTTGTAGCGTTCGGTCGTATATAAAGGTGAAAGGTGTTCGTGACGGTCATGAGGTCCCAGATAGATTCCCGCCTTCAATCCATACTCTTCACAAGCATCGACAAACTCGCGGACTACATCTCCTTTACCGTTCTTCCACGCTGCATTCTTCACACTATAATCTGTGTACTTGCTAGGCCACAAGCAAAATCCGTCGGCATGCTTGGCAGTCAGAATAGCAGCGGGAATCCCCGCTGCTTTTAATGTCTGCATCCACTGCCTGCAATCCAGGGCTGTTGGATTGAAAATTGCCGTACTTGCCTTCCCGTCTCCTTCATTCACATATTCTTCAAATGTATTGATTCCAAAATGAAAGAAGGCGATCATCTCCCGATTGTACCATTCAAGTTGACGGGCACTCGGAACCAACCCGCAAGGAGCTGGCGCTTGTTGAGCTATGACCGGCAGAAAACTGAACGCAGCAACTGCCGATGCAACTAATACTTTTATGTTCATAATAAATAACTTACGAGTATATTCGTTTATTTAGGACCCAGATTTTGTTTCACCAGCTGCACGAATTGATCGACCGGAACAACACGCACATTGTCATTCAATCCATCAATGACGGTTTTGATACTTTGCTGGTTCTTTGTCCAGCAATGTACAAATACAAAAGTATATCCGTCGGCACTATGCGGATTGGCAGAGCGGCTATTGATCTGAGAAATGACAGTCGATTCTTCACCTCTGTTCGAGCCACCGTCGATGCCTTCCCATAATACGCTTCTCTGCTCAATCACCGGCTTGCCATTATCCGAAAATTTGATTCTTCCATCCCCTTTTTCTCCATATCCTGTGTAGAAAATCGCATCGATATTAGGCTGAGCCAGATACTTATTGTAAACTTTCGGATTATCCATAATCTTCTGATCCAGAATATTACAGATATTCAAGCCTGACTTATCGACATACTCATTCAACTTAGCCAGATAATCGTCCAGGTCGGCATCCGACATCTTACTCGGGAATATATAGCTGCTGCCACTCGGACCCGCTACAAAGTAATCGCCTTCTTTGCTATTCTCATAGTACCAGCGTAAAGCAGCCGGAGCCAAATCGTACAGAGAAGGTGAAATGGTATATCCGAGTGGGAATTGACCGTGCAGGTCATGATCCATGTATCCTTGTTGCCCCCAAAGGTTAAACGCAATATTATCACCGTCACTGACGAGGAATGTCACATAGTGCACATTCTCTTCGGTAACCACTTCTTTAGTTGCCGGACGCTGTTTCAGTCCTGTTGTATCATATATACTACTCAACGTGGCCAGATTAGCCGCCTGATCGGTCGGCAACATAGAAACACCCAATTGAGAAGCATTATTCACCATGCCCCATTCATCCAGATCATAATAACCGAAACAATAAGCTCCTTTATCCAGATCTTTCAGTATAGAAGTACGCCATGACCAATCCCTGCGCGCATTGTAGTCATAAAAAGCAAAAGCATTGGTCATTGTGATATAATCGCGCAGGTGATGGAAGATTTCCGGTTTCATATCGGCTGCAAGACTCTTGTCCAACTGGTCTTTATAATTCTCGTACAACCACTTCTCATCATAAGACCTTACGTCCATAAGTTCGGTTGTCACTCCCATTGCCTTTACCTTATCGACAAGAGATTCCGGTACCGCAATCCCTCGAAGCAACCCACATAAAGAAGTAGCTACATTGATCGAATGAGATTGTCCTTCCGAATAAGGCGTATAGACAATATACCCCTTGATCACTCCGGTTTCTACATAATGCTGTACCAACGGAGCCAAAGCATTATAAGTATTTACTGGAATTCCGTACTTATTCTGCATCTGCTTCAACCATACGGAAGAAGGACCTCCTTCATTGATATAAACCTGATCGCCCGTCACTCTTGCCGCAAGCCCTGCCAAAGTGGAAAGAATTACTTTCTCGCCATCATTCAGTCCTGTGATGGAAATAGAATTCAGGGATTTCAGTTCACGACCTTTCAGATGTATAAATCCCCTGTCCAGCGGTTCTGCCGGATCTATCAGCCCATCACCCGGTTCTTCACCCGGACCTCCCGGATTCTCGGTAGACGGAGTATATTTAGGAACGACCACACCTGCCGTCGGATCTTCCATACAGGAGATTAACAGACAGAACGTCAAAAGTATATAAATGTATTTTTTCATGGTAATCGTTTTTTCTGTTATTTAATGAACATCAATAATAGGTAAGACAGGAAACGATAAACGAAGCAACTGTTTATTTGTTAGCACTTTATGTCTTTTGATGGCATGATGGTAAGACAGGGTAAAATGCCAAGAACAGACAGAAATAGTCACCGTTCCGTTACCAAGTCATTACCTATTTACCATCAGGAACGATAAGGCAGAATAGCGGATTTCACAGCTAACAGACAAAGCAGAAAGAAGCGTTTCATCATTCGTCTTTTGATGGCGTTCTTCGGCTGTAGTTTCCATTCTTCAAGTAACTCACTTAAGGAATAATTTTGTAACTAATTAAAAGTGAGCGTATGAAAGAAGAATTAAAGGTATTATTCTACCTCAAAAAGAATCAGGTAAAAGCCAATGGGCTATGTTCCGTAATGGGGCGTATAACCATCGGACGGTCAATGGCACAGTTTTCGGCAAAGATAGAAGCCGAGCCATCAAAATGGGATGCCAAAGCAGGGCGAATGACTGGAAAGAGTAACCACGCTTTACAGGTAAACCGTCAGATTGATAAAATCAATCTAAGCATTAACGCTCGTTACAAAGAGTATCTAACTAATCGGGGGAGCGTAACAGCCGAAGAACTGAAAAACGCATTTCAAGGCATTGCCACCACACAGGAAACCCTACTGAAAGTATTTGCGGAACACAACGAGATTTACGGTAAACGTGTCGGAATAGACAGGGTGAAAAGAACCTACAAGGGATATTGTAACGCTTACAGTCATTTGGCTGACTTCCTGCAAAAGAAATACCATGTTCGGGATATGTCATTTAATCAACTCACATTCTCTTTTATAGAAGCCTATGATTTTTATTTACGGGTGGGTTTGAAGATGAAGCCGAATACTGTATTAGGTTATATTATCCCATTCAGAAAAATAGTTCGTACTGCTCTCAACAAAGGATTTATTGCCCGTGACCCATTTACGGAGTACAAACCTGAACGTGGACAGAGCGAACACCGTACCCTAACGAGCGAGGAACTGCAAAAGATAATGAACGCTACATTTGATTCTCCCAACCGTACATTTATCCGTGATTTATTCGTTTTCTCCGCTTTCACCGGATTGGCATTTGCCGACATACGAAGATTAACAGAAAAGGAACTTGTTACAACCGAAGACGGAAAACAGTGGATTGTGATTGCAAGGAAAAAGACAGGTACGATTTCCCGTATACGGCTATTAGATATTCCCTTGCAAATTATTGAGAAGTACAAAGAGGGCAGATTTTGTGAGAAACTGTTCTCTGTTCCCGGATATTCAACCGTTGATATAAACCTCAAACGCATTGCCGAAATATGCGGAATTAGAAAGAATCTGACATATCACATGAGCCGTCATACTTTCGCTTCGGAATTGTGCCTCTCGCAAGGCGTACCTATCGAAACAGTTAGCCGGATGTTGGGGCACAAGGATATACACACCACACAGATTTATGCGACCGTTTCCACCCAAAAGATAAGTGCCGATATGAAGCAGTTATCTGAACGGATGGCGGGAAAGTTCTCTTTTGTCAAATCTCAAAACCAATAATAACATCATGCGTAGCACATTCAAATACCTGTTTTATATCAACAGGAACAAAGTAAAGAAGAACGGGCTTTGTCCCGTGATGGGTCGTATCACGTTGGACGGGGAAATCGCCCAGTTCAGTACAGGGCTGGAAACCAATCCTGATTTGTGGGATGCTAAAATAGGGCGTTCAACCGGAAGAACGGCACATGAAACAGGCGTAAACAAGGAACTTAAAAGCCTTTCGACTTCCATAGAAAAGCATTATGCCTACATTGTAGAAAAAGACGGTTATGTAACAGCCGAACGGGTCAAAAATGCGGTTATGAATATAGCCCAAGAACCAACCACGCTACTAAAGGAACTGGAAGAAGCAACCGAAGAAATACGAAAAAGTATAGGCATAAACCATACGATTGCAACCTATCGGGCGTATGTAAATGCTCATTTGAACCTGTCCCGTTTTATCCGTGATAAGTACGGTAAAAGTGATATGCCGTTTTCATCTTTGGAATACTCCTTTATTGAGAATTACGATATGTATCTGAAAATAGACCATAAGATGGCAACGGGTAGTGTGATGCAACATATTGTCTTTCTCAAGAAGTTAGTTAAACGAGCCATGAACAAAGGTATTATATCACGTAATCCGTTTTTTGGTTATGTACCCGACCAACCTAAGACATCCCGCAAATGGTTGTCTTGTGAAGAAATACAAAAGGTTATGACTACTCCGATAGAGCATCCGAGCGTGGCATTTGTACGGGATATGTTTGTTTTCGGGTGTTGGACTGGTTTATCGTACACGGACATCAAGAATTTGCAGGATATAAATATCGTGACGGATAGTGAGGGTAACCAATGGATAGATATTAAGCGACAGAAAACAGGTAGTAGGTCGCTGGTTCCATTATTGGATATTCCAAAGGAAATTATTAAGAAATATAAAGGTACTGGCGAAAAAGGAAAAGTATTCAAGATGTTATGTATGAATGTTGTTTGTCAATATACTAAACGTATCGGCAAACTCTGCGGATTGGATAAGAAACTCACATTTCACATGAGCCGACACAGTTTCGGAACAAGTATTTGCCTGACACAAGGCGTTCCGATAGAAACACTTAGCCAAATGATGGGACACCGAAATATCAAAACAACTCAGATTTATGCGGAAATAACAGGTGCTAAAATCGAAGAAGATATGCAACGGCTATCCCAAAAGATTGAGAACAAATATCAGTTGGTAAAATCCTGACATCATTCCCAGACCGTTCTAACGTATCATAGGGCGGTCTTTTTCTTTTATGCCCATCACTCAAACCAACATATTTTTCCTTTTTTTCTCTGATAAACATCTTCTATATGGAGAGAATAAATAAGGCAACACTTTTGATAAATTTACTCTTTTTGTGGAGCAAAAAGGAAGAAATTTATTAAAACCCGCAGGGCTTGGTGTTGCCGTTTTAGGCTCGGAATATACCTTTGTGTTCAGAGAAAGAAAGGATTAATTAAGATTATTCCATTGAAAAATAAGAGATTAGTTTGGCTATAGCTATTGCAAAGTTTTCACCATCTATGCAGTAAAAGCCTAATTTCTCGGCTAACCTACTACTTTTAATATTGGCACATTCAATGCCGATATGGTTAAAACCGTACTTTCGGGCTATTTCTGTCAGAAATCGGATAAAGTGCGTTCCGTGCCCTATCCGTTCTTTTGAGAAACCCAATCGGGCAATAATCAGGCAATCAGGGGGAAATCGGCTTTCAACCTTTCTAATACGCAAATACAAATCTACCCGGCTGTTTCTCCGGGTGGCTATAATCTTATCTACTGTCAGGAAAACGAGCGATTTACGATACTTGAACCGTTCCATCAGATAGCGGTCTATTTCGGCTCTTAGGTCTTCATACTCAATCATCGTCTTATTCCCCTTTTCTTTTTCTTCTTGCGTTTCTGTGCCTGTAATTCTTCTGTCGGTGTAGCATTGTTATTGTTGCCATCTCCTAATGAGAAAATAGACAAAAGAGAATCACCCCTACTATTGTGCTGCTGATTGTTAGAGTGTCTATTTTCTTTCTTGTTGTCGAGATTGCAAGAAATATTGTTTTCTTTTTCACTGGATTGGAATACTTCTTTTTTCTTTTCGCCAGTAAAATTTTGATTCTGTAATTCAAGCTGTTCGGAAATAGAACCGTTTTTCATTATGTTGTGGTAGTCAAACGATTCGGATTGTTGGCGGTCGTAGCCGAACAGTTTATCAAATCCCTGTTCTGCCTTTTGGAATAGGTTCACACGGTCAAAACCACCTGTTATTACTCCGTTTTTGGTATTTTTGTGGTTGGTAAGCGGTGATAGCTTCTTTTTATTAGCTTGGTCTTTTCGGCTCACAATCAAATGGCAGTGCATATTCAGTTCGTTGTCGGAACGGCTACGGTCAAAATGTATCTTCCCGTAAAACTTTATATCCGCTTCGGATAGTCCTTTGTTGAAGTTCTTGGCATATTCAGGAATAAACATTTCCCGGATATACCGTTTCATGGATTCGGCTTGTTCCTGTTCGGTGTTACCCATCGCTTGAAGTTCACTTTCCGATGGGCTGACATGAATAGCGTAAAACTTAGCATCGGTTTTTAAGAGTTGCCCGATATTAGTATCTATATCTTTTATAACCTGTGATTTATAGATGTTATCCTCTGTCAGATTAAAAAAGCCATCAGTATAGATTCCTTTCTCCATCCGTTCCAAATCCTCATGCTCCATGTATGAAGCTAATTGGCGGCTACTTCCTGCATTGTTATATGTTCCTCCCGATGGCGGGGCAAAATCTATGTGCATGGTTCTATGTATTTATCAGATTAACGATTTCCGCTTTAAGGTTCTCTTTCCGTTTACCGTCCATCACGCCACAAGTTGATAACTCCGAATAAAGTTGTATCAGTTGGAGCAGCTTCTTATAATCCCGTTGGTGTATCTGATACAGGGCGGTGAGTTGTTTTCCCTGTTGGTTGATTACATCAGCGTGCTTGCCGAACTGCTCACTTACTTTTTGCAGTACGGCTGTTTGCCTTTCTCGACTGGCTGCCAGTTGTGAAAGGATAAGGTTTTCCAATTCCTTGCCGATAGCATCGAAGCGAACAGCAATAGAATTTGCCGTTCGTATCATGGGATTCAGCTGTTCTTCCTCGTAGTGACGGATGAAACGAATTATATCGTCCTGCCGTTTATTTATCTTCGCCAGTTCCGATTTTACGGATTCCGGTGCTTCCGATGGGTTGATACACGCTTTATCAATATAGACAAACGCCAAACGGACTATTTCCCCTTTTTTCAGTGAATAGCGTTTGCAGAGCTTATCTATTAGCTTTCCCGTTTGCCGGTCTATCCCGATGGTGGTAAGGGTAGATATATTATTGGTCTTATCCATGATTATAACTTTTTTATAAGGAAAATGAGATTCATTCAGTTGATTATAAGCGAAATACATTTTCAGGTTATAATCACTGTTATAAACGGTTACGAATGTAACCTATTAAAGCCGAAGGCTTTGCCCCGCAGGGCAAGAGGGAAGAACAGGACTTGTCCAGTTCCCTCTTGCTTCATTTAGCGAAACGAGCCGAGCCACAGGGCGAGGCGGTTTCTGCTAAATGGGGATTGTTAGCACTTCATCAGGTGGTAACATTACCCACCTTGTTTTGCTTCGGTTTGCTTATCCAGTTGATTTTCCTTTTTGAATCGTTCGTAGGTCTTACTATCGGCATTTTCTTGAATAAATACCCGGATGTCGGCTGCACGGTAATAGGTTTTATGGCTTATCGTAAAGTAAGGGAGCTTGCCACTTGCCCGATACCGTTGCAGGGTTCGGAAAGATACTTTCAGCAGGAAAGCTAAATCCTGATTGTCGAGTATCTTATCATTTTCGTCCAGAACCTTGTCGGTATTGATAAGTGATTTCAGGTCTTGCCCGATTTCGGAGAGTTTTTTCGACAGCCGTTCCATCCACTTGTCGAAGTTTTCGTTGTCTATATACATTTTGCTTCAATTTTTAGTTTAACATTTTTGTTCTCAACCGATTGATGAAGCAAAATTCGGCAGAATATAGAAATTAAAATAGAGGAGCCCGGTATTGACTCCTCTATTTGTTGAATGTAATTGATTATATATCAAATTGTTATAAAATCATCTTTTTTCATCTTTGTTCTTCAATGCTTCCGCTTCTCGTTTCTTGTATTCTTTAATAAGAACAGCTTTTAAGGCGTCCAGTGTTTTGGTAAGATTGTATGGCTTACGCTTGAAAAGTTCACTTTGACGGTCATAGATACCATTGAAACTAAATCCAAAAGCCTGTTCAAACACTTCTGAAAAAGCAATGATTGCAGGCTTCTTGCCAGCATTGTCTGTGATACCACCTAATAGCATTAGGGCTGAAAGAATTTCGGTCATACCCATAATTCCAAGATTTTGGAACTTTGGTATGACCGATAAAGGGGATTCAAAAGTTAATGGTGCTTCCGAAGAGAATGATTCGGGATGCGTAATTTTGAAATTCAGTAGTTCCAATTCTGCATTAATAATCGCCAGTGCTTTTTGCAAGAATAGCTTTTTAAGTGCATTTTTCCCCCTGCCCGTAAAGAGATGTTGTTTTAAGTGAAGCTAACTCAATACGGGTAGCTACCAAAGTTCGATAAATTTTTGAATAATCTTTCTCACAACTTACGACTTCTATTTTCCCGAAAAAATCATCATAGGCATCTTGCATTTCTTCATTTGTTACTTCTTGTGAGGGTTCAGCCAATAGACTGAAAAGTCTCCCTTGTAATAATTCATCCATAAGCATAAAATTTAAAAGTAAATATTAATAGTCAGACCGAAGTCCTGTTTTATGCCGAATGATTTTGTATTAATCTTCTGGAAAGAATCTCAATACTTCTCGTCTTTATTTACTCTGCATTATCTTGCAACCATTTCAATCTGCGTTGGTCGGGTAAATGCTTTACTGAAAAATTCTCAAATTTGGCATTAAATCCATTTCCGTCAGGACATGCACCCATAAATCCAACCATAACAGGACAATTGTCCTGTAACCATGCGTTTCGCATCATGATATAGTTTTTATCATCGAAGGAATAAAATACTTCTACTGCATCCAATCGCCTTACCGCTTTTATCCATATAAACGGAATCGGTTTTTCTAATGTGATCACACTCCAATCGCTTGTCTTATGGGTTACAACTGTACTAAGATTATATTTACCATCGACAAACTCTATTCCCGCCTTAATATAGTTCTCATGGTCTATACGCAACATCAGTCCCGATTGGTCAAAGCGGATTTTATAATCGCCCGATATTTTCACCTTCACTTCAAATTCACCGCCATAGGTACTGTAAAGAAAAGGGGCGTCATCAACCGTAAACCCATAATGGGAAATACGCCAATAATCACTTTGAGGGGTTACATACATGGAAAGGGTATTGTTTTTAATTTCCCATTTCTCCGGCTCGTTGAACCATTGCATTTTTTCTAAACTCTGCGCCATTACATTGCTTGAAATTAAAATTGTAACAACAAAAAATAATAACTTCTTCATCTACTTGCTTTTATGGATTATTATACTGTAACACTGCTGACAATTGCCCACGTACATTGACAATATTGTCGAAAAGGATTGCTTTGAAGCCTAACTCTTGCGCCGTTTTTATATTGGCGTGGTTATCGTCAATGAATACGGATTCTTCAGCATTTAGCTTATGACGGTCAAGTAGCACTTCATAAATGCGTCTGTCAGGCTTAATCAGTTTTTCTTCTCCCGACACCACAATGCCATCGAATAGCTGAAAGAAATCGTATTTACGATAAGCTATTTGTATGGTTTCTGCCGACCAGTTTGTTAATCCCCATATACGATAATCATGGTCTTTCAGTTCACGCAATAGCTTTACACCATCAGGCAAGTCGCTTTTAAGCATATCTTCCCAGTTGTCCCAAAATAGTTGGATGGCATTTCTGTATTCAGGGTGTTGGGACTGTAAAAACTTTATTCCTTCCGAAAAAGAACGTCCTTTATCCTGCTCCGCATTCCATTCGCTGGTACAAATGTTCGCAAGAAAATACTCCATTTCGTTTTCATCCCAAAAGAATGTACGGTAGAAATATCTCGGATTCCAGTCCAAAAGCACACCGCCAAAATCAAAAACGATATTCTTTATTTCTTTCATGGCTTATCCTGCAATTTCCACGTAATTTCCTTCTGGGTCTAATACCGCACTTTCATAATATCCGTCGCCTGTGGTTCTCGGTTCGCTCGCAATCGTATAACCGTCTGCACGCAATCTTTCGGTAAGAGCGTTTACAACATCTTTTCCTCCTACCGAAATAGCAAAATGCGCCAATCCTTTCAAATTACCTCTACTGGCAGGACTTTTCATGTCCGGAACGTGCATGATTTCAAGGCGTGTTTTATCGTCCCCGAAAGAAAGGAAATAGGATGTAAAATTCCGTTTCATATTTACATACTTCTCTCCACAACTCATGCTAAAATACTTCATGTAGAATTGACGAAGCAATTCTAAATCTTCTACCCAAATTGCCAAATGTTCGATTTTCATATATTTCTATTTTTAATGGTTTGAAATTTCCTTGTAAAAAATACTATTAATATTCCGAATGATGAAGCTATCCCCAAAGCAACCCGTAAATTTGTTGCCTCCGATAAAAGCCCCATAAGTGGCGGTCCAATCATAAAGCCAACAAAGCTGATAGATGATACGATAGTAATCGCCACGCTGGCAGGAATATTTTGTAATCTTCCCGATTCACTATAACAAATCGGAACTATGGATGATACCCCTAATCCTATGAGCATAAAGCCTAATGTGGCTACAATCAGGTTCGGGAAAGCTGTCGCAAGCAATAAACCAGATGTAATCAGCAGTCCGCAAAACGTCAACACTTTCGGTGCTTGATAGCGATAAACAAACCTGTCTGCAATAAAGCGTCCTAATGTCATTGTCCCCATACTGGCAATGTAGCCTAAGCGGATAAATGCTCCTTCGGGTTTGATGACGGTTGCAAAATATACGCTGCTCCAATCGAACATAGTTCCTTCACAGAACATTCCCGCGAATCCGATTAACCCCAAGAGTATTAAAGGCAAGTCAAACCGGATAAGCCGCTTACGGCTTTCTCCATCGTTGCTTTTTGCCGTTGAGCTGTCAGAAATAAGGTTTTTACCTGCTATTAGTGCCATCATTACACTAACCACAGCTATAAAGGCAAAATGTGTAAGAATGGAATATCCGGCTTGAGCCAAAACCGCACCTACGATACCTCCCAAAAATCCGCCTAAACTCCATAATCCATGAAAGGAAGCCATAATATTCCGTTGGTATAATGCTTCTAATCCGCAAGCCTGTGTATTAAGGGCGATGTTTACGATATTTGCTGCTGTTCCGAAAAAGAAAAGGACAAGAAATATAGTTCCTGAACCGTTCGGGATAGCTATCAATAGAAGGGCTATAGCATACAATAGTATAGAGAGTGGCAGTATTTTACGACTGCCGAATTTGGTTACTGCATAACCGGATATAAGCATCATTGATAATTGTCCGGTTGGTATGGCAAATAAAATCTTGCCTAAATCGCCATCGGACAGACTTAATGAGGTTTTTATATCCGGTATGCGGCTTGCCCAACTGGCAAATATCAACCCTGCAATGAAATAAAAGAAACTTATTGCAATTCGTGACCTTGATAAATTTTTACCTATCATCTTGATTTCTTGAAATAATTATCTGGCAACAAAATTAGACATGTAACATTAGACATGAAATGACCTGCGTCAATTTCGTCTATTTCAATAAAAACCAGTATCTTTGATGACATAATAGAATTGTATGCCATGAATGTTATAAAAAAGATGTTAGATAAATACAATGTGAGCTTTTCCGAAAAATCAATTGAAAAACTTACAACTATACTGGAACGTAAAGAGTACTTGAAAGATGAAATCATTCTGAATCAGGGACAAATTAGCCGTTATATGTATATTGTTGAGAAAGGAATAATCCGCCAGTTTTACTACAAAGACGGGCGGAATATTACCGAACATTTTTCCTGTGAAGGAGATATAGCCACATGTCTTGAAAGCCTATTTTTAAAAGAGCCTACCAGATTGCTGGTTGAAGCTATTGAGCCGTCCGTAATATACCTGTTGGATTATGCTAAATGGGAAATGCTTTGCGACGAGTACCCTAATGAGTTTAATAAATTGTATCGCCGTATTATGGAATACAAATTAATTGTATCGCAAAGGAAAGCAGATTCATGGCGCTTTGAAAGTTCCCATGAACGTTATGAACGTTTTTGTCGGGAATTTCCTATTGTTGCCAGACGTGCTTCCATTGCTCATATAGCTTCTTATCTCTTAATGACACCCGAAACTTTAAGCAGAGTGAGAGCGGGGATTTTGTAATTGTGAAATTTATTATATCTTTGCATAAGTTATTTGAAGTAGTGGAAAAATACAGTAGAACAAAGAAGTTCACTTGTTTCTAAGTCATTACCTATTGTCTATTTTGAGTTAGATAAATCTTTGTTTTATAGAAGAATATAAAATTATCTCATTTTCTTAATAATAGAAATCGCATTAATCTCTGCTACCGCTGTTGCCCATTTGCCACTATACACGGCAGTTATTGTCAGACGGAAATAACGTGCCTGCTTAAATCCCGGAAAATAGGAACGGAATTCCTCTTTTGCCCCCGCAGGAAGGTCGCTGTAAGTTCCTGCCGACTCCCACTTCGAGCCATCCAGACTGGTTTCCATCGTCATCTCCTGCGGCCATGCTTCACCATGATCTCTGGATACATACTGAAAGCCCAGCATTTTCACTTCCTGCCCCATATCTACTACGATATGATGTGGTGGCTGAGGCTCGTTGCCTTTCCATTGTGTATGCCAGAAAGTTCCTTTCAGTCCGTCAAAAGCGTGGATAGCGTGACCGTTATCCGACCCTTCGCCGCTCGTCTCTTCCGAAGAAACTTCTACTACCTGCCATGCACTGCGGTCGGCCAATGGCATCGCCCATACATCCTCCGCACCACTCAAAAGGTAATATACTGTCTGCTGAATATGATCCGCCTGCGCACCTTCTACCGAAGTGATAGTGACCGGCAACAAATAAGAATCAAACGGCTGGATTTTTCCCTGTGCATTTACCGTAAGCACCAGATCGGCAGAAGAACTCTCCCCGGCCGGAATCACAGTTTCTGTTGTCAGCGTATAGCAATCGGAAGGAAGCAAAGGATAGTCTGTTCCACACAAAGAATTATACTCCTGCACCTTCGCCTCATCCACAGTCAACTGTACCTTTACATCTCCTCCCACTTCCTTACCGGAACGGGTCACATAGTCACTGGCAGTCACAGCCACATGAAATACTTCTCTCAGTTCTTCACCCAAATCGAAGTTTTTAATCTGCAAAGTTTTGGCTTCCGGAATATATACTTTACAAACATCATCATCACTACATCCACTCAGCAAGGCAAACGAACAAAGTACCGCACTTGCCGCCATGACAAATCTATTTAGTTTCATACGAATAATCTTTCAAGGTTTACATTCTTTATTAATATCCGGGATTCTGCCCGTTTACCCATCCGTCTTCACCACCATTTTGCTCGCGGATCACCGGATTCTTGTCTATCACATACTGCGGAATGGGCTGATAATACATACGTGGCAGGAAGGTACGTTTACCAACTTCATGATAATTGTATTCCCACACACCATCTCCATTGGTATCTTCTATTTTCATACCGCCAATCGGTTTATTCATCACTCCGTTTTCACCATCACAAATCTTCCAGCGAAGAATGTCCCACCAACGCTTATCTTCAAACGCCAGTTCTATGCGACGATCTCTCCGAATGATTTCCCGCAACTGATTTTCTGTGATTCCCTGCGGATAAGTATCGTTGATAGAAGGCATATTATCTCCACGTGTTCTCACCATATCCAGATATTCGATGGCAGTCGGTTTATCTCCGGCTTCCAAAGAAGCTTCTGCATACATCAGCAACACATCTGCATAACGAAAGAAAATATAATTTGCCATTCCGTTGCTCATTTGCAGATTGTCCGCTCCATTCACGGATTCGTCAATCGTCTTACGAGTATAGTATCCCGTATTCGTAACGTCACTATCCGAAGAAGTATCAATCTCATTGGGACTACCTACGCCTACACGAGTGATAATCTCTTCCCCCTGCCACATGGATCCGTCATACAGGATGCTCTGGTAGAAGCGTTTCTCACGATTTTTATAAGGATTATTCTTATTGTAACCGGATGCAGGGTCAGTGATAGGCAATCCGTTTGCCATGCAATAGTCGTCAACCAGTTCCTGTGTAGGCTGCATATTTCCCCAACTGGACTGTACTCCTTTTACAAACACCGGACCGAACAGGCCTTCACGACGCCCGCCATTCTGCTTAGACATCTGGAAGTCGAAGATCACTTCATCGTTATTGTTGGTAGCTTCTGTCCAAAGGTCAAGAATAGTCGGTTGCAGACGATAGACCTGCAAGTCAATTACATCTTTCAAGGTAGCCGCAGCTGCTTCCCAGCGTTTCTTGTCTTTGCCCGGATTACGCAATTCACTGGCATGGAACAGTTCCACCCATCCTTTCAGCGTCAGAATTGCTCCTTTGGAAGCACGTCCCAGATCAGAACCGCTACGACGTGGAGGAAGATCATCTTTAATCTCGTCCAACTCTTTGTCGATAAACTCAAATGTTTTCTGTGCAGTCTCACGCGGATAAAAGATATCCGTACTCACGTTATTATCCAGCACTTCCGTAATGATAGGCACACCACCGTACGCCATCCAGAGATAATGATAGAACCAGGCACGCAAGAAACGCGCTTCTGCAAGACGTTCTTTCTTATAATCTGCCGAGAAATCGGATTCTATTACTTTTGTAATGAACAGATTACAGGAGCGGATACGTTCATACTGTCCTTTGGCGTCGTCATTGTTCTGACGTCCCCATTTCCACATATCCCAAGGGCCGGGTATCCAGCTGGTAGGAGATAATGCTCCGGTATAAATCGTTGTACGGGCATTCATCCATTCCGCACCTACGTATGAATTATCCGAATATTGATCCAGATTCTGTGTTTCATTGTTCAGATGCGGCAACTGATTATAGATATCATTCAGAAACATATCGGCATTTTCTTCCGATCCCCAAACCGTTGTATCTCCAAAACGGTCTTTCGGCTCTATTTCAAGCCAGTCTTCACAGGCAGACAGTAAGGCCAATGAGCCTGCCAGGCAAACTGTTTTTATTATATTATGTATTCTCATATTCTATCTTGTTATGATGGTTAACTAATTAAAAAGTAATATTCAAACCAAAAGCATATACAGCCTGCTGCATATAGTATTTACCATTAGCGGATTTAGCTTCCGGGTCAATCAATTCTTTCATAAACGGAGTCCATGTCCAGAGGTTTTGTCCGGAAGCATATACACGGGCAGAGCTGATACCAATAAAGTTCAGTGCCGAACGAGGCAAGGTATAACCGATTTCAATACTCTTCAAACGGATATAAGTAGCATCACGTACCCACCACGAAGAAGGTTGACGATGGTTATTCACCGTTACTTCACTGGTCAGACGGGGATAAGGTGCGTTCGTGTTATCCGGCGTCCAGTGATCACTGAATTGTAACTTAGTAGCCGAACCGGAATCAAAGAAAGGCATTACCAAAGTCTCCCCCAATGAAATGCTGGTACGGGTAGCCCCTTGAATCAATGCGTTCAGGTCGAAGTTCTTCCATTGGACAGTAGGAGCCAGACCGAAAATAATTTCGGGCGCCCAGTTAGAGAAGCCGATCACAGTCTGGTCGTGTTCGTCAATCTTTCCATCAGGCACGCCGTTAGGACCGCTTAAATCTTCGTAGCGCAAATCACCCGGATATACCTGTCCCCAAGGTTGAGTAGCGATGCCGGCCTTTAAGGAACCGTCAGGATTGAAGTCGTCATAAGTAAAGTACCCCAAAGCATTGTATCCGAACATTGTTCCGTCGGGACGTCCTGTTCTGCGACGATTCGGATTATTGAAGGTGGCTTCCGTCTCAAATACTTCATCCAGAATATTACGTGCGAAAGTGAAAGTACCTTTTGCACTGATCATCCAGTCTTTGCCGATACGTTTGTTGAAATTCAGAGATAAATCAATACCTTGATTGTGCATACTTCCCGCATTGACCTGTGACAAAGGAATACCATATTCTGCCGGAACCAATGCATTCGGAGCCATCAGCATATTCGAACGCTTCTCATAGAAATAGTCAGCTTCCAGAGAAAACATACCGTTCAATACGGAAAACTCCACACCGAAGTCAAACTTCTTAGCTTTCTCCCAAGTAATGTTCGGGTTCCCCTGCAAGTTCTCCCACATACCCATCATAGGTACACCGCCAAAGTTTACAGCGTTTCCGAATCCGTAATCACTCATATATTGATAGGAACTACCAGCCAAATTTCCGGACTCACCATAAGAAAGACGCAATTTCAGTTTATCCATCCATTCGACATCTTTCATAAAGGATTCTTCCCGCAAGTTCCATCCCAGTGAGAAAGCAGGGAAGAAACCAAAACGTTTGCCTGGAGCAAAATAGTAGTGTCCGTCATAACGACCGGAAACTTCCGCCATATAACGGTTATCATAATTATATCCCAAACGGAATGCATAACCTACCTGACGTTCTTTCCAAGACGTACCGCCGTTGCTGATATCGGCAGGGTCACTGCTTCCCGCATTGATTTCATCTATGTTAATATTATAATTCAGACGTTTGGCACTCATATTCCATACGTTTCTTTCACGTGCTTCAATAACTCCGAGTCCGGTAACCGTATGCTTGCCGAAAGTCCGTGAGTAATTAATCATTCCCTGATAAGTTATGCTCACGCTTTCTTCAAACGATTGTTCCAGATTCGGTTTCTCCGGTCCCTGGAATCCTTCCACGAATTGATACGGAGTTTGTGATGCATCCAGTGTGTATACAGGTATCGGTGTCAGATATTTCTTTTTCTTCACACGATACGGGTCGTAGTTGATTACTCCTTTGATGCTTAACCCTTGAATGAAGGGAAGCTGTTGCTCTATGGAGAGAGAAGTATTCAGTTGGTCGGCCGGCTCCTGACGATATCCGCTACGATAGGTCAGCCCGAAAAGTGACTTACCTACATATTGTCCCCACAGACCATTCGAGTACTGTATAGCAGAGATAGGAGGTGTACGATATGCCTGATACATGATGTCGCCTGTATCGGCACCCGGATAATTCTTCTTTTCGTGCCATCCACCCAGACTTAAACTGATTTTCGTATATTTGGTGGCATCCACGCTTAAATTAGCCAGCAGATTAAAACGCTGGTAATCGGTAGTACTCCACATTCCTTCCTGATAAGAATATCCTAAAGATACGTAGTACTGGAATTTATCGCTACCACCGGATAATTGCAAGTTGTGATTCGTAATCACAGAATTGTTTTGTACCAAGTCACGCAGACCGTTGCTATTAGGATAACGGTCAGGATCGGCATCGGGGTCTCCGGCACAGGTTTTCCGGTACATTTCCAGATCATGCTGTGAGTAGGCATAATAATTGGGATAACCTGCATTCATAGCCGCTTCGTTTTTCATCAAAGCATATTCATACGAATTAACCTGGTCAGTGATGCGGGTCGGGTTCTGAAAACCGATATATCCATTGTATGAAAGTACCGGAGCACCGCTTTTTCCCTTTTTTGTTGTTACCAATACTACCCCATTGGCACCGGCCATACCATAAGGAGCTACGGCAGCCGCATCTTTCAGGATAGTAATATCCTCGATCATATTCGGATCGATACGTGAAAAGTCACGGGGAACTCCATCCACTACGACCAATGGAGATTGGTTCCCTAATGTAGCCACACCACGGATTCTCAAATCAGAACCATCAGCTCCCGGTTCTCCCGATCCTTGTTTTGCAATGACTCCCGCCATACGACCTGCCAAACTATTAGAAATATTGATAACCGGCTTTTGCGCTACATCTTTAGTCTTCATGCTTGATACAGCAGCTGTAGAAGAAATCTTCTTCTGCGTACCGTAAGCCACAACCACTACTTCTTCCAGAATTTCAGAATCTTCTTCCATCACAATCTGAATGGCATTCTGATTGTTCACCGGAATATTTTTTGTGGAAAAACCCACATACGTAACCGCTAATACCGAATTGGAAGGCAAAGATAACGTGAATTTACCATCGATATCCGTGATCGTACCATTGGAAGCACTTCCCTGCTCCATGATGTTAGCTCCGATAATAGGCTCGCCACTTTTGTCTACTACGGTTCCTTTGACTATTATTTTTTTACCTATTGATTTTTTCTCTACCTGCGTTTTCTTCAATGAGATGTAATTGTCGGCGTATTCATACGTCAGCCCTATTTGCGGCAATACATTTTCAAGCAATGCTTTTACCTGTTTATTCCGGGCATTGATTTTTACTTTCTGTTCGATATTGATGTCTTTTCCGTAGACAAACAAATATCCGGCCTGTTTTTCGACTTCGTGAATCAGTTCTTTTAGCGAAACCGAAGTTTTATTAATATTCACAACTGCTGTCTGTGCCTGAGCCTGATATGTAAAAAGGTTAATAAACAGGACCAAAGCGAGCAGTGAAAAGATTTTTTTCATAACTTTGCTAAGTGATTTTGTTAGTACTTAATTTTAGGTTCACAAAAATGTGAAACAGAGAAAGTATTAATAGCCGAGGAATTGGGGAGAGTGTTGCACCACTTTCCCCCTTTTTATTCCTCGTTTTGATGTCTATTTACTTTCGTTTTATTCTACTCCGTTGTGTTACATAGGCATTAAACTTTTAATCAGATTATTAATATATCGTTATCTCTCGCTGTGACAGTATTTTGTACTCAAATAAGTCCGCACGGCTAATCGCTTTCAGAATCGTTTCAATCTGATCGCTTTGCCGGAACTTACCCGAAATAATCTTACTCAACAGAGATGGATCATCTACAGTAAAATGAATATCATACCATTGCTCCAATCTTTCCAGCACTTCGCCCAACGGTAATTCTTCAAAGTCATAGATTCCTTGTTCACGGTATTCCTTTCCTCCAAAATGAGAAGAGGACTTAACCAGTTTTCCATCTATCAAAGATACTTTCTCGTCAGGTAATAAGTTTACCGACTCTTCAGGATATCCGGTAGAGCTGACTCTCACTTTACCCGAAAGCAAGTCTGTCTCAAACTTTTCGCTATTGCTATAAGCATATACATTAAATTCCGTACCAAGCACTCTTACATCATACTTCTGCGTCTGCACTGTAAAAGGACGGGAAGCATCCTTTGTCACAGTGAAAAAACCCTCTCCATCCAGTTCTACCGTACGAGCATCGGACGAGAAAACAGAAGGCCACCTCAATGTAGAAAGTGAACTTAACCATGCTTCACTACCATCCGGCAGAGTTAAATGTACCCGTTGCCCCTTCGGAACTGTAATCTCCGTATAAGAGGGAGTCTCCGAACCAACAAGCATATACCAGGCGAGCATCCACGTCAGAGCAATCATAGCGGCTGCCGAAGTAGTATACCGCACGATTTGCAACACCCGTTTCCGCCTCAGCTTTTTCTCCTGACGGTTCATCATTGCTTCCAGATTCCGTTCGCCTTTCAAAGAATCATCTTCTCTGGGTAATAATCCGGACAGACCTACGATATTTTGCATTTCTGCAAATTCCCGTTTCATATCTTCGTTCTTTTCCAGTTCCTGAAAAAGCTCCCGTTTTTCCTCTTCGGTCGGTTCTCCGAAAAAGTATTGATTCCATTTCTCATTCATCATATTGCGCGCTTTTAATAAGAAGACACAGCAACTTACATTTGCCACCAAAGGAAAATGAAAAAAAATCAAGGAAGGGAAGTAAAATCCAATAAGTTTAAGCTAAGAACTGTTTTGAAACGAACTAATCTGTTCGGATTTACTCTAAGATTTAATTCTTGATGTACACAGATTTAGTATTCATTATACTTAAATTTAATCGTCTGACAGTTGTTGAACTTTCGTCTGACAACTGTTATCTTTTCGTCTAACAACTGTCAGACGAAAGTTCAACAACTGTCAGACGAATAGATTTATAAGCAACCGGAACTAAATTCATTCATTATAAGCTGCAAATTAGTACTCAGCTTGACTAAAGTATATGGAATGGACTGAAGCAAAGACAATACATAGGCGATTTATCCTTATACGCTCAATAGAAGCAGCAAAGGCAGACAATGACGCAACTCTTCCCTGAGTTTTTTTAATGCGATAGCCATTTGACCTTCTACGGTATTCTGCGAAATGCCGAGTGCTCCGGCTATCTCACGGTATTTCATCCCTTTTAGTTTACTCATGACAAATATCTCCCGACAACGTTCCGGCAGTTTATCAATAGCACGATAAAGATGTTGTTCTACTTCGTCTATCGACATTTGAGAGTCATCAAGTAATTGCAGGCTATAAAGTTTCAGTTTAAACTCCTGCTCCATAATATCAGAAAGCGGCTGCCTGCGGTCTACTATAGAAAGTTGTGAACGAAGGAAGTTCAAACAACGATGCTTGACAGCGGAGAAAAGATATGCATCGGGCTGTTGCAGTTCCGGAAGTATCTCTTTACGTTCCCATAAATAGAGGAAAAAATCTTGTACTATATTCTCTGCGTCTCCCATAGCTCCTACATAAAGGGAAGCGAAACGAACCAAACGGGCATAGTAGGAAACATAAAGCTTTGAGAAAAGCTTTTGTGCCGTCAAGGGTTCGGAAGATGGAAGAGAATGTATCATAAACCTCATATTAGATGCACAAAGGTAACAAAAGAAACAGCAAAGACAAAGCCTGACTTTAAATTCCTATTGTATGACCGATACAGATCAAATCAATTAAGATTCTCTCCGTATCGGTCAATGAAAAGTATACTAAAACCTATTGAAACTACTTGGAATAAGAATATGGGAAGTCTGCCGGTTGGGTACCTCTTTGCTGATTCGGTACGCTGTCCATTGACAGATTCAGTTCTCCGCCCTGTTTCAGTTCATCATGCGTCAGATAGTTGCGTGTGAATTCTTGTCCATTCAACAGAGCTTTCCTTATGTATGGACGGTCTGCCGCATTATCTGCTGCTGAAACGACGAAGTTTTTCCCTTCGGGAAGATGCAGAGTTACCTTTTTAAATAACGGAGAACCTACCGCATATTCAGGCATTCCCGGACAAACCGGATAGAAACCCATAGCAGAAAATACATACCAAGCAGATGTCTGCCCGTTGTCCTCGTCGCCACAGTATCCTTTACTTCCGGAATTGTAGAGTTTATCCATAACATTACGGAGATGGTACTGTGTTTTCCAAGGCTGACCGATATAATCATACAAGTAAATGGCATGCTGCACCGGTTGATTGCCATGCGCATATTGTCCCATGTTTAAGGCAACCATCTCAGCTATTTCGTGGATAACGAAACCATAGGTTCCATAATTATAAGTGTTCGGGGCCACAAACATAGAGTCGAGACGGGCTACCATCGGTTCATGTCCGCCCATCAGTTCAGATAAACCTTCCGGATCGTGAAATACACTCCAAGTCCAGTGCCAGGAACTTCCTTCTGTGAAAGGACCGCCCCATTCCGTAGCATCAAAACGATCACGCCAATTGCCTTTGGCATCCTTAGTCCACATAAAACCATGTTCCGGATAATACAGATTGCGGTAATTCTGGGCTTTCTGATAATACTGGTCTGCGATATCCTGTTTACCCAGCGATTGCGCAAAGCGGGCGATACACCAGTCAGCATAAGCATATTCGAGTGTTTTGGCTGTAGCTTCGGGAACTTCCGGATAAGGTACATAGCCGAGCTTATCATAATACTCGAAGCCGTCACGTCCTACAGAAGCTATTTCCGCGTGGCGGGCCTGTGTCTGATGAATCATCGCTTCCAGAGCTTTTTCGGCATCTACCGTTTGTATCCCCTTCATCCATGCATCGACCAATAAGGAAACAGAGTTATTGCCAATCATGCAACCACGATGACCGGGGCTCGCCCATTCCGGCATAAAACCACTTTCATCATAAGCATTAAGGATAGATTGCGTCACGCGTTCCGAAACTTCCGGATATAGCAATGTGAACAACGGATGAACCGCACGGAACGTATCCCAGAAACCATTATCGGTATACATATAACCATCATGCACGTTACCGTCATAAGGACTGTAATAAACAGGATTTCCTTGTGAATCAAACTCATAGAACTCACGCGGGAAAAGTAACGTACGATACAGGCAGGAATAGAAGGTACGAAATTGTTCGTCTGTTCCTCCTTCCGCTTCTACACGTCCGAGATAGTTATTCCACTGTTCACGGGCTTTCCCGCTGATCAATTGTACATCCGCATCGGCTACTTCACGATTAAAGTTGATGGCAGCCTGTTCGGGACTGATAAAAGAAGAGGCTGTACGTATGGTCAGTTTTTCACCTGCCGGAACATCAAATTTCAGATAGGCACAGGTATAATCGGCCGCTACATCGGTTTGATGGTGCAGCAGAGTATCTCCATTGTAAGTGCCGTATTCTATGACGGGATGACTGAATTCCATCATAAAGTAATTAGCAAAGTTATCCGGTACACCTCCGTTATTATATCGTGTCGCACCTTTTACCAACCGGTTTTCCGGTTCAATCGTTATTGAACTTCCTCCATGGTATGCATCCACCACTACATACTGGTCTTCTTTTTCAGGGAAAGAGACTTCGAATACAGCTCCACGGGAAGTAGCAGAAAGAGAAGTCTGCAATCCGTTATCGAATGTAACACTATAATTATAAGGAGTCGCTTTCTCCTGTTGATGTGAGAAAGGAACCAGACGTTCTTTATGACTCATTTTCAGTTCTCCGGCAAGCGGCATAATGGAAAAGGTACCATAATCATTCATCCAAGGACTAGGCTGATGTGTCTGCCGGAAGCCGCGCATCAGACTATCGGCATACGTATACATCCATCCACTGCCATTCTCCCCGGTCTGCGGGCTCCAGAAATTCATTCCCCAAGGCACTGCCACAGCAGGATAAGTATTACCATGCGAAAACGCAAAAGTAGATTCGGTACCCATCAGAGGATTCACGTAGTCTACAAACTCTACTGTCTTCTTTGACTGCTGACACGAGGTGAGCAGAAAAGGAAGACAGATTGATAAGAAAAACAATCTTGCAACCATATCTATTATTATTTGCTTAAGTTTCACAAGCCTTCTGTATGGCTTTCTCCTTCCACGTTTGAAAAGAGAAAGCCATACAGAGAGCCTGTGAAACTCTAGTTAATTAAAATACCTCACTCAGATACTTCTTCGTCTGTTCCGGACGCTGGCTCATACGCAAACGCCATACCAGTTCCTGCATATTTACTACTTCAAAACTATCGTTCAGATGTCCTGCACAAAGCTTTGCCGCTCCGGCTCCACGAATATCTCCAGACTGGTTCTCAATCAGGGGATCTTCCGTCTGTCCGTGATCGGAGAAATTACTCCATGCATGCACACATACGACAGAAAAACTTTCCTGCTGTGCTTCCTGTTTCAATCTTCCGGCAATATAGGCAGGGGTACCTTCACGTTCCGCATTCCGGTTTCCAAAATTCCACAAAGAGTATTTCACCGTAATGACCGGGATATCATATCCTGCTTTATTCGTTACCCAAATAACGTCTCCTTCACCTCCTGCATAAGGGCTATACTGAAGCGCTACGATACCTTCCAACTGGTCATTGGCATCTACATAAGCCTGAAATGCTTCTTTGGCAGCTTCTGATTTTACATTCATAGCCATTACACCCAACAGTTTCACACGATGTTGACGCATATGCGCCGAAAGGCGTTCTGCCACGACTTTCAGATTCTTCGCCCGGTCGCCATTCTCGCTATAATTGTCTACGTAATAGTAACCGCCTCCCAGCATTTCCAAAATAGAGCAATTCGGCTTTTGCTGACTCAACAGATTATCGAATTGTGCCGGTGCCATCATCGGAAGCACTGAAGCAGCAATACCATACGTCATCCGTACTTCTTCCGACTCCGCCGCATTATAGAAATCTTTAAAGTCATTCATCATCCACTGGATATTGTCACCATCGGAAAGGAAGAAAGAAACGAAATTCTTTTTCTTTGTATAATCCAGAAACTGCGGATTCTTCACGCGGGCCAATGTCGATTTCTGACGTTGAGAATAAAGCAAAGAAGTCAAGGAGTGATTGTAACTCCAGTCACAAGGGATCATCGGATGACCGCTCTTGGAAACCAAATCAACAAAAGCATCTTCACTTACTCCCTGTTCCCATCCGTAGACAGGTGCATTCGGTTCCAACCAGGCAAGGATTTCTTTCAGCAAAGCTGTGTTTTGTCCGGCTATCGAAGTTCCCTGACGCTTATTCAAGTTCAATACGAAAAGTTCATTCTTAATGGCAAACTCACGCAATTCACCGGTTTGTACAGGCATGATCACCAATGCTTTGTTGCTGCATTTATCTTTGAACTCCGCCCATGCCTGCGCAGTAGTCTTGCTTCTTGCATCATATTTCATGGTATATCCTGCTTCTTCATAATATTCCTTGTCACGGACATCCACAATAATAGAATTATAAACATGAGAAGCAACAGATGCTACGACACCACTCTCCGGATTATGCTCAATATCCGTCAAGACATATCCGTCGAACATTCCTTTCAACTGAATAGTCACTCCGTCGGACGGACCATAATCATTACGTGCCAGTTCCAGTCCGCTCTGCATCCCCTGTTCGTGGATACCCATATCTTCGAGTGCCTGCTTAGACAGTTTATAGGAATCACTGCCACCGTGATCGTGCAGCCAAACAGCTATTTCACTTGTTCCCTGTTCTACGGCACGATTAGCCAGACCGGCCAATGACTGACACATCAGGTGGTACTGCAATCCGCGTACTTTCTCTGTTTGTCCCAGCTCATTACGGCTGCCTACCGTTACAACTTCCACACAATTCCAGTACTTCTTCGGTTTCACCTTCATTTCCAGCATATAGTATTGCCCCACATTACTGATCGGGTCATAAGCATCTGTATAAAGGGACGTGTTGTTTTCTTCGTTCAATCCTTGATTGATTTCCGGTGATTCGTACACTTCACAACTAGCCATTGTCAGGCTGAGCAACAGTGCAGCGCCACATATAGTCGTTTTCATAATTACTTCTTTCATTTGTTAGTTAACCATTAATCAATAACCTTCATTCTGAGATAATCCATCTACCTTGTTCCGTTCATCTTGTGGAATGGGTCGTACCAGATGGTTCTTGTTCAAATTATCATATTTCACCACAAACGGATTGTATGCGGGTACACGTGTCAGCAGTGTCTGAGTACGTTTCAAGTCAAACCAGCGGTCATGCTCTCCCATCAATTCACGGGCACGTTCATCCATGATAACATTTATATCCAGATCCGTCAACTTCATTGCTTCATAAGCGGTCGCATCTTTAGCGGCACGCTTACGTATACTGTTGATGCGTTCCAATGCCAGTTTCTTGTTTCCGGCACCCAGATAAGCCTCAGCACACAACAGGTAGGTATCACCCAAGCGGAAAATGACATCTTCACGAGAGCCGCCTTCGCCCCATTGTATCTTGGTATCGCTGAACTTCCGTACCATCGGCATACGATCTGAAGCAGTTTCCAATACAGGAAGTGCCGTAGATTGCGGATACCATACATATTCATCGTCCTGCTTGAACGGATAAAATCTTTTCGCATTATTACTCATACCCGATTTATCGTTCCAACGGGGGAAATAGATTCCCAGCTTACCGTAATCAGCATTATCCGGATTGTTTATGTAATATTCACGTTTGAACGTCGCATCATAACGGGTATCCGCTTCCGGGTCGGTATAAAGCTCGTGCGCTTTCGGATTCACCCAGTATTTACGGGAAACACTAGAGTAATCATTCTGATTCTTAATGAACAGATCCGGCTCCAATGCTACAATATTAAATCCAAACTGTGCCTGTTGCGGATTTCCATCACCCCGATAGTTCTTATCCAGTCCATATTGAATCGCCCAGATCACTTCCGAATTAGCCTGATTGTTTTCATCGAATAAAGCAGCATAGTTTTCCTGCAAAGCATAACCGGAGGCCGGATTCTCTACCAGCAAATCAAATGTCGTTGCTGCATTGGAGAAGTCGTCTGCTTCAGCAAAGGATTTGTAAGCACGTGTCAGATACATTTTCCCTAAAAAGTGAATGACTGCGGCGTTCGTTACCTTTCCGGCTGAAATCGTGGTCATCTCCAATTTGTCCTTTATATCATTCAGTTCGGTAATGATGAAAGTGTAAATAGCCTGTTCGCCGGTACGTTCCGCCTGCTGGATAACGCTTGTATTCTCTTCGGTGAGCAAAGGTACGGGGCCGAATGTTTCTACCAGATAATAGTAAGCCATTGCCCGGAAAAAGCGGGCTTGTGCGGTCAGCGAAGTATAATCGCTTCCTGTAATATCCGGTGTGCAGCGATTCAGCAGGATGTTACTTTCCTGCACAATCTTATAGAGTACTTTCCAATAATCACCTACAATCGGAGCAGTGGAGTTGAAAGTCTTGTCATAGCCGTTGAACATACGTTCGGCAGGTTCTTCGGAGATAGCCATGTAGATATCAGTTCCGTAATACTGCAATTCGCCTGTATTGAAAACATTGCGGTAACGGGCATTGATATCTGTCAACAACTTCTGTTGTCCTTCTTTAGTATTATAGAAATCGTCCGTTACTGCCGAAGGGTTATAACTATCCAGAAAATCGGAGCATCCGCTTAGCAAACAGATTGCTAACAGTGCCAAATATTTAATTTGTTCTTTTACTCGTTTCATAAGGTTTCAAGTATTTAGAAGGTTAAATTCACTCCAAAAGTAAACGTCATCGGATAAAGTGACAAAGACTTGTATACGTCTTCACCAATCGTTTCGGGATCCGGACCGAGATAGTCGGTGAAAGTAAACGGATTCTGCACATTGATGTAAGCACGTGCATTTTTCATCTTCATCTTCTTCATCCAGTTTTCCGGAAGGGTATATCCCAACGTAATATTCTGTATTTTCAGGAACGAACCGGAAATCTTACCTAATACCTGAGTATGGTAGGATTGCGCACCGATCTGCTGGTATTCATTACTGTGGTTTTCCGGAGTCCAGTACTTCACATTCAGCTTGTTCCAGTGTTCATTATCCCATGCGGTAAACATATAAGTGAAATCATCATTGTAGGTACCACCGATACGTGCATACATATAGAAAGACAAATCCCAGTTCTTGTAAGTAAAGGTATTGGTCATACCTGCTGTCCAGTCGGGTGATGGAGAGCCGAGTACTTTATAGTCACGTTCATCAATCACATAGTTCTCGTCCAGATCGGCTACACGGATATGTCCCGGCACTTGTCCGTATTTAGCAGCCAGTTCCTTGTCTTCCGTCTGCCAGATTCCTACCTTTTCCAGATCATAGATCACTTTCATCGGCTGACCGATGAACCAACGGTTAGCCAAGTCATCCTTTTTATCACCGTAGAGGTCTACAATCTTATTACGGTTCAGAGAGAAAGTCATATTTGTCTTCCATGTGAAGTCCTTCTTTGAGATGTTCACCGTGTTCAGACCTATTTCCACCCCTTTATTGGAGGACGTTCCTATATTCTCAAGGATAGAGCCATAACCGTTGAGGTTACCTACCGAACGGGCGAAAATCAAATCTTTCGTAGTACGGTTATACACATCAATCGTACCGTTGATACGGTTATTCAGGAAGCCGAAATCAATACCGTAGTTCCACTCCGAGGTCATCTCCCAACGAAGATCTTTGTTACCTTTGCGGTCGCCTAATCCGAAAGCATTTTCACCTTTACCTCCATAGATATAATGAGTCAGGTCCAGCTTTGTCCAGGTAATATCATGGTCAATACTGTTGTTTCCCGATTTACCCCAGCTGACGCGGAGTTTCAGACTATTCAGCCAGTCTACGTTTTTCAGGAAATTCTCATTCTTCATCTGCCAGCCGACAGCTGCCGACGGCATAAATCCCCACTGATTGCCGGTAGCCAGACGGGAAGTTCCGTCATATCGTCCTGTTACAGTAAACAAGTACCGATCCATCAACGTATAGTTGACACGTCCCATGAAAGAAAGCATGGATGACTCCCAATAGTAACTCTTCACATCACGAATTTCCTCGGCTGTTTCGATCGCATGCCAGTCAGAGTTGTAAGGCAGACCGTCGCCACGCATTTCCGAACCCTTATGAGTTTCTTTCTGTACACTATACAAACCTATAGCATTCAGACGATGAATATTCTTCCAGGTTTTATCATAAGTAATGATATTGTCCCATACCCAGTTCATATTCCGTCCTTCTTTCCGGTAAGCTTCCGGTGCATTGAGACCTCCTTTGGCTTGTGTCATCGTACCTACCCATTCTCCGTAAACATCCGAATCATATTGAACTGCAATCTGTGATTTAAAGCTCAGTCCTTTAATCGGCTGATATTCCAGATAACCGGAGAAATTGGTATAGTTTGCTTCTTTCTCTCTTTTATTATTTTCAATCTGAACAAATGGATTAATCTTGCTGGAAGTCGGCTGGCAATTAAACAGGTAGCTTCCGTCTTTATCGTATGGGCTGACCGTAGGCGGCAGGAAATATGCATTAATCAAAGCGTCATTGGCTCCTTCATTCGTGTTATTCAGAGAAACATAGCTGTTAATCCCTGTTTTGAACTTATCAGAGAAGCGATATTCCAATCCGATATTGGCAGTAATACGTTCAAAACTTTCATCGCCTATCATACCGTCGTCTTTCAAGTATCCCAAGCCGAATGAGAAAGAGAGTTTGTCCGTACCTCCGGTAGCGGAAACAGAATGACTAGTAGTCAATGCATTCTGCGACAGTTCACGCAACCAGTCATAGTATTCACCATGTTTGATACGGCGTTTCTCGTCATCAGTCAGGAAGTCCGGACGGCTCAGTGAAGCATCACCATACTTCTTTTTCCACAAAGCGGTGCGATAGTCTACATATTCCAGTCCATTGCCCATGTTACCAATCATTTCAGGAATACGGGTAGGAGTCTTGAAACCAACGTAACCCGAATAGTCGATATTAAAGCCCTGACGCTTGTTAGCTCCTTTGGTAGTGATAATCACCACCCCGTTTGCACCCCGCGAACCGTAGATTGCACTGGAAGACGCATCTTTCAAGATGTCGATAGATTCAATATCGGCAGAGTTCAGATGACGCATTCCTGTTTGGGAAGGTACTCCGTCGATCACGTATAAAGGTTCATTCGAGAAATTGAACGAGTTGATACCGCGAATCTCTATTTTCGTATCCGAACCGGGACGATTGGAAGTCTTGTTCACGAGTACACCACCGACACGTCCGTTCAGTGTTTCAGTGACATCGGTAGTCACCAGTTTACTTAATTCTTTGCCGGTAACGGATTGGATAGAACCTGTCAAATCTTTCTTTTCTACCGTACCATAACCGATGACAACTACTTCATTCAACTGTTTAGAGTCATCTTTCAACTGAATGGTAAGGTTTGACTGATTCTGGTTTACAGTCAGTTCCTGCGTCACGTATCCTATAAAAGAAACAGCAATCGTTTTTCCTTTCGGAACCTGAAGACTAAAATTACCATCCAAGTCAGTCACCGTACCGGTAGACATTCCTACCACCTGAACACTGGCTCCGGGCAACGGTTCTTTTAAAGCATCTACTACCACACCTTTCACTGTAAGCACCTGCTGTGCCTGCACACTTACCCATCCGCACGTCAGAAGCAGCAGGCAGAGGAAAGCTTTTATTTTTATCGTATTATTTTTCATACTCTTCGTCTGTTTATTAAGGTTAGTTCTCAACTTTAAACCATTTGTAGTTACCTACAATTTTCGCAACGTGTTTTCCTGTCTTATCCGGAATGTTGGTAACGTCTTCGGCCACTGTCGTGAAATCCCACGCACATACCAGTCCGCTTTCTGTTCCCGTCACATCCGAGTTCATCAGCGTTTTTACTTCATTCGCCGATTTCGCAGTACTCCACATACGGAATTTCTTAATAAATCCGGTCATACAGCGTGAGTTGTCAGTCGGTTCCTGGAATGCCCACATATTCTGGTTACGGGTGTTAGGCATATAATTCTGTAATACTCCGGCATCATTCTTCACATCATTTGTCTTACTGAAGAATAATTCACCATTGACATACATCTTCAACTGTCCTTCAGACAAAGTATTATCCCACACCGTCACGACATGATTCCATTTACCAAAATTATCAGGATAAGCGCGGCCTTCTTCCAATACGCGGCCTTCCTGCGGTCCCATAGCGATAGTTGTACGAAGATTAGAGCCTAAGAAGTTGATCATCCATCCTTCATTCGGCTGCTTACCGTCAAAAGTAGAGAGGAAACTGCCAATTCCCGACTCAAAGAAACCGGCATCATACTTCACCCAGCTTTCTACGGTGAAAGTATTACCGCCACCATAGGCAGGATCGGAACCAAATTCAATACGCCCTTTACCGTCAATACCGAATACCTTTAATTCGGCAGGCGTACCCGGTTGCAATGTCTGTTGATAGGAATCCTGAAATTCGGCAATCGCTTTTTCGGCGGCTATACAGTAGTTATCTATTTCATACTGTAGAACAAAGTAGCCTGCCATACCTTTAGAAATACCTGTTTGCAGTTCTTCGACAGCTTTTTGCAGGTTCTGGGCATTTGCCAATGGGAAAGTACCGTCACTTGTACCGATCTTTGCGGTATCAAGCATGTTTGTCATGTCGGTCAGATGCGTGTACATGCATTCAAGTGCAATAGGCCGCACTGAATCGCCGTTATCGCTCTTGCACGAGCTGACACACCAAACCAACAAACTGAATAAACAAAGTTTCATAAAGAATCTTGTTTTCATACGTATTAGGTTTTTAAATAAAACAATAAGTAAATAACATCGCTGCAAACATAATGTAGCAAGGTTAAACAACTTATTAGTGATGGGTTAATAACGGATTAATAAGCGAATAAATATCATTAACCGAAATGTTTTTATCGATGAAAAGGAGGATTTTTGCTCATCAGTTCTGCATAGGAAGTCGAATATTCTTCATTCATCATTTGCCTGTACTCACGCACAAACAGGGAATATTGCAGAATCGCTTCTTGTGACGAACCTGTATGGTTAAGGGCATGCATACCATAAGCCAGTGCCAGCTCATTAACCGGATCAACCCGGAAAAGCACATTACAGAAACGAATGACGGCATCATACTTATGCTGCTGATACAGACGTTCGATTTCCAATGGCAGGAAGGAAGACAAGAACTCTTCTACTTTCTGTTTGAAGTGATCCATCATTCCCGCATCCATACCATCAAGGAATTTGCCACGCATTAATAAAATGCCGAGTTCATTCTCGACCTCTTCAGCATTCTTCAAGGTGCGGAAACGGAAATAATCACAATAACAGTCAGTAAACACCAGTCTGAAATATCCCTTGTCGTGTACAAGTTCCACTCCATCCAGTTCAGCCAGATTTTTACGAATCTGATTGATCGTTACCCCTTTCAGGTTTTTCACCTTGTCGTCGGGTTTATCGGGCCAGAAGACCTCATTTAAGGAGGCGGATAATACTCCATTATGAGTACTATGAAGCAAGATATAGATGAAAACCTGCCGTAAACGGGAACTGAACAAATGAGTAATATCCCGCCCATTCCGGTCAATTACCGTAAAAGGACCAAATAAATAAACTGCATTCGGACGAACGAGGGATGACTCAAAATCTTCTTTTGCAAGCGTTTCTTTTCCCTGTACACTTTTATCCGGTTCTCTCCCGACAGGTGGTGACATGAGCACAGAAGATGATTCCAGAACCGCATTTCTTTGTTTTCCCCTCTTTTTCCTGACAAACAGCACACCTCCGGCAAGCAATAATACTCCTATTCCTGCCATTATCCATAACCAACGAATCTCCAGAGAAGACCTGGAACCGTAAGAACGGATTTCATCCAGAGAAACCGGAGGGGCGGACAGCACATAAGTCCGAATCACCGTATGTCCCTTCTTGTCAAATTCCGTGGTCGTACAGTAATACTCATGCGTCAATGAATTATAGTAAAGGTTAGCATTCGTCATAATCTCTTCCGAACGCATCGGAATGGAATCTCCCAAAGCTTTCATCGTTCCATCATCAACCGTCAAGCGATAAAGTCGCAGATAGGTATCCGAAAGATATTCCGGATAACACAGGGCATAGATATACTTCTCATCAGGTGTCAGTATCATATCACGGGCGACGACCAAACGATGGTCCGAAGCGTTCTGCCACAAACGTCGCACAGACTGCTGCTTTCTGTCAAGCAGATAAAGATCGTGAAGATAATTTCGGCCTACACTCTGCTCACCCGATTCGTTTCCCATCCCACCAAAGACATAGACATGCTCCCGGTTCTTATTGACTGCCATACCCGAGAAATAACGGGGGATAATCCAGTCGCCGGAATAAGAAAGGGTATCCCAACGGTCGGCTTCAATATCATATTCGAGGAATGTATTGTTAAAACGCTTATTACCAAAACCGCCAAAAACGAGATACTTTCCGGTTGTTTCATCCCAAAAGCCGTCATGATGGTGCAACTGTACCGGCAAGGCTGCTACTCCGGTCTGTTTCCACTCCCGATTATTCAGATCGAGCGCCGCTACCGTAGCATCTCCCAACGGCAGGTTATTCAATTCATAAACATAAAGTTTGCCATCCGTTGTATTCATGAAGTGAGTAGCCAACTGCAATTTTACGGGTAGTTTGTTGCTATAAGAATACTTTTGTGGCTGACGTTTCAACAGATTATAAGTAAGAAGTGAATCCTGGCTGAAAATAATCAGTCGCTGACTGTCCGGCTCAAAAGTGATTCCCGAAGGAGTCTGAAAAGAATACTCAAAAAGTTTCTCCCAATGATAAGAACCGTTGATGAGCCACACCGGATTGACAACCGTACCCAAAACCTTCCCTGTAGAAGTATGCACTTCTTCCCCTTCATTTTCATTCAGAGGGAAAGTATATGAATGACTTCTATCACCTTCCAGCTTCAGATTGCGGATGGCAAAAGTGGGCATATCCAAAATATAATCATAACGTCCGAAGAACAGGTGCGGACAAAAAGTATCTTTCAATCCTAAAGAAGTAATCTTCTTTTCGTTATCTCCGATACGAATCGTAAGTACGTCCTGTTGCAAATCGAATGCAAAAGACACAGGAATCCATTGATAAGCCAGTGCATCATTGCGCAGATTTAAAGAATAATGATTCTCTTTTCCGTCGGTATTAAACTTGAATGTACTGTTCTCACCATCCAGATAAGTATACGTAAAGCTATATTTAGTTTTCCCCTGATCTTCCTTCAGCAGAAAAACATATCCAAAAGTATCAAAATCGCGAATAGAAAGTTCAAAGCTCAACTGAAAGTTTTTCGTAAAACAAGGTATCTCCCCTTCCTGAAATATCTGAAGAGAAGTCCTTTCTTTAATTTCTTTATCATTAGCCTGAAACAACAATCCTTGCGAATAAGCAAACAGAGTCATTCCAGTCAGTAGGAATAAGAGGCAAAGCCTACGTCGTATCATAGTCTTTCGATTTATTATCACAAATATACAGGATTATTTTAAATAACCGCCTAAGCAGATGAAAATCACCTTTGTCGGTACCCTACAGTTCCGGCTGTTTCTTTCTTTAATCCGCACCTTTTTCTATCACCCAGCCATTTCCTTCCGCCCATATACTTACCTGATATCTTCTCTTGTTACCGTGTATAAATAAGACAGTCAACCACTTCTTATGCTTCATCGTCTAATATATATTTAAGTTAGCAACGTGCAAAAGTAAGAAAAGAAATAGATACCATCCATGATAGAATGCAAATTAATAAGTAACTTTGCAGAAAATTGAATCAGTACAGACTATGTGGATACTTATTATAAGTTTGGTGTTGCTAGGTATCATCGCATTGATAGCCGGTTATATCCGCAACAAAAGACTGCAACAGAAAATAGAAAAAGGTGAACTGGACCGTATGCCGGAAGTGAAAGAAGCAGATATAGAATGCTGCGGACAACACGAAGTGTGCGAGAAAGATAGTTTGCTTGCCGCCGTAAGCAAAAAAATTGAATATTACGATGACGAAGAACTGGATCAGTTCATCGGAAAGGAAGCAAATGCGTATACTGACGAAGAAACAAACCAATTCAGGGATGTGTTATATACCATGCAGGACATTGATGTCGCAGGTTGGGTACGTAGTTTGCAACTACGGGGTATCGAGTTGCCGGATGACCTCAAAGATGAAGTCTTTCTGATTATCGGAGAGAGAAGGAATGGGGAGAGGTAATAGGTATTAAGTAATAAGTATTAGGAGGGCGTTGAAGTTGTTTTTATTGATGGACGGCATTATTCTTGCTTTGATTTTTAATTTTCAATCTTTAATCTTTAATTAAAAAGTGGATCTACTTCGATATACATTCTTCCAACACGCTTTGCTGGGCAGCTTACTGGCAAGCATTGCCTGCGGGATTATCGGTACTTACATTGTTACCCGCCGTCTGGTATTTATCAGTGGAGGAATCACGCACGCCTCTTTCGGAGGGATAGGACTGGGACTGTTTGCGGGAATTTCTCCCATACTCTCAGCCGCCGTCTTCTCTGTATTGTCAGCATTCGGTGTCGAGTGGCTGAGCCGGCGGAAAGATATGCGCGAAGATTCTGCGATTGCCGTATTCTGGACGCTGGGAATGGCTTTGGGAATCATGTTCAGTTTCCTGTCACCGGGATTTGCTCCGGACCTGTCAGCTTATCTTTTCGGTAATATCCTGACCATCAATCAGGCGGACTTGTGGATGCTGGGCATATTGGCTCTGATATTAACCGGATTCTTTTATCTGTTTATCCGTCCTATCGTATATATCGCATTCGACCGCGAGTTTGCCCGTTCGCAAAAGATTCCGGTAGAGATATTCGAATATGTGCTGATGATGTTTATTGCGTTGACCATCGTTGCTTGTCTGCGTATGGTAGGCATCGTTCTCGCAATATCGCTACTCACCATTCCGCAAATGACAGCCAACCTCTTTACCTACAGTTTCAAGAAAATCATCTGGCTGTCCATCGGTATCGGTTTTCTGGGATGTCTGGGCGGTCTGTTTATTTCTTACCACTGGAAAGTCCCTTCGGGCGCTTCGATTATATTCTTCTCTATCCTGATTTATGCCGTTTGCAAGATCGGAAAGAGTTGTTGCAAGAAACAGTCATAATAATAGAATAGTATATGGAAATCAAGATTCAATCACAGGAAAGTATCCATGAGGCAGCCCGGGAATTTATCGCTGCTATGGGTGATAACACCGTTTTCGCCTTATATGGTAAAATGGGAGCCGGCAAAACGACCTTCGTCAAAGCTCTTTGCGAAGAATTAGGGGTATCAGACGTTATCAGTTCTCCTACTTTCGCTATCGTTAACGAATATCGTTCGGACGAAACCGGAGAATTGATTTATCACTTCGATTTTTACCGCATCAAAAAGCTAAGTGAAGTATATGACATGGGATACGAAGATTATTTCTACAGCGGCGCCCTTTGCTTTATCGAATGGCCGGAACTGGTAGAAGAATTACTGCCGGGAGATGCCGTAAAAGTGACGATTGAAGAACTGGAAGACGGAAGCAGAGTGATCAGACTATGACCGGACAATACATCGTACAAGGAATTTTTGCGCTAGCGGGAATCACTTCCCTGCTAGCTTCCTTACTGAACTGGAACTGGTTCTTCACCACACGCAATGCCCAGACAATCGTCCGGAATGTAGGTCGCGGCAGAGCACGGCTCTTTTACGGCATACTGGGAGTCATTATAATAGGAATGGCTGTATTCTTCTTTGTAGAAACACGGAAAGCAATTCTATAATAAACTATTTTCAAAGAAATGCGCTTGTTATCTTCCCGTTTTTTACTATTTTTGTAGAGAAAGAAGTATGTAATTATGAAAACAACGAATGAATACCTTACAAAAATCCGCCAATTCAAGCAACAGTGTGCCGAGAAATATGGGATTATTTCTATCGGTATCTTTGGTTCTGTGGCCCGTGGTGAACAACACGAAGGAAGTGATTTAGATGTTTTCGTAGAATTGAAAGAACCCGATCCTTTCGTGATGTTCGATATTAAAGAAGAACTGGAGCATATCTGTAATTGCAAAATAGATCTCCTCCGTTTACGCAAAAACCTTCGTTCACTCATATCCCAAAGAATAGAAAAAGATGGAATCTACGCTTAAAGAGGAAATTCTAGATAAGTTTCTTCAATTATCAGAATCAATCTCTATCATTGAAGACAGATGCAAGAATATACAGAATGTAGACGATTTCTTGTTATCCCCTTGGGGAATGACTGTTTTGGATGCCTGCATCATGCGAATACAGGTAATCGGAGAAACAATTAAGGCTATTGATGATAAAACCCAAAGATCATTTTTTAAAGATTATCCACAAGTTCCATGGGCAAAAGTTATTGGACTCAGAAATATTATTTCCCATGAATATGCCAACATTGACTATGAGATTATATGGGTAGTCATAACAAAGCACCTTCCTCCTTTAAAAGAAACAGTAGAAAATATTATTAAAGACTTATCATAGCAGTTGCCGTGATTTCATCTCCAGATATTTATTGATTACGTCAATCGACAGATTTTCGGGTGTCGTCAGCAGAGAGTAAATGCCATGCTGCTTTAATGTAGAAACGATCAGTCGCTTCTCAAAAGCAAACTTTTCGGCAATCACGTGCCGGTAATAATCTTCCGTATCCCTCGCCGGACTTTCGATGTACGCTTTCAAGTCAGCATCCTCAAAGAAAACCACCAGCAAACGATGTTGCCGGTTGAGCTGCTGCAAGTAAGCCAACTGGCGATTCATGCTGCTGATACTGGCAAAGTTGGTATACAGAACCAAAAAGCTACGCTTATTGACGTGCTTGTTCAGATGCACACAAAGAGCCGAGAAGTCCGTTTCACCGAAAGTAGTCTGCTGGCTATACAGCTTTTCAAGCAGCGTCTGCATATGTCCGGGCTGCTTGGAAGCCGGAACGAAGGTATCAAAATGCTCGTCAAAAGTCACCAGCCCCGCTTTATCCTCTTTCCGCATCGCCACATACGAAAGCACCAGCGAAGCATTAATCGCATAATCGAGCAAAGTCATTCCCCGAAAAGCCTGCTGCATCACCCTGCCTTTATCTATCACACTGTAAATCTGCTGAGAGCGTTCGTCCTGATAGACATTTACCATCAGTTCATGCCGGCGGGCACTCGCTTTCCAGTTGATAGTCCGGTAGTCGTCTCCTTTTACATATTCCTTGATCTGCTCAAATTCCGTTTGATGGCCTACCCGGCGGATACGCTTGATACCCAGTTCGGTAAGGTTATCACTCATTGCCAGCAATTCGTATCGGTGAAGCATCAGATAGGAAGGATATACCTTGATATCCTGCGGCTGTCCACAAGTGTACCGACGGGAAAGCAGCCCGATCTTGTCGATCACAAATACACGGATTTGCCCGAAAGAATATACTCCGCGACGGGTCGGACGAAGATGGTAACTGATTGTTTTCCCCTCGTTCGGCTGAAGGGTGGTCCGGAAACAGACATCCCGATTCTGGAAGATAAAAGGTATTTCATCTATGATCTCCAGAGAGAGAGGACGCGAATAAGTACTTTCGACACGAATGCTCACTTCATTGTCATCGCCATTGGAGAAACGGTCGGAACATCGACGGAATGCCTGAATCCCCTGGGTACGGTAGAGAATATATCCGTCTGCCGATACCAACACGAATAAGGCAAAAAGCGCCCACTGCCCGATGACAAAAAACGGAGCAAACAGATATCCGCTACCCAATAAGAGGATAACCAGAATAAGGGCAATATAGAAACGACGGGTTAAGTACAATTTCGGGTTCTGAGTTTTGAGTTTTAAGTTTTGAGTTACGAATTATAGAGATTCGGTTCTTATTTGGGGACCTCTACTTTATCAATCAGACGTTGCGTAACCTTTACCGGAGAATATCCTTCCATTTCCGCTTCCGCCGTCAGGATCAGACGATGCTGAAGCACATACGGAGCAACGAACTTAATATCTTCCGGTGTCACGAAGTCACGTCCCTGCAAAAGGGCATACGCCTTGGAGGCTTGCAACATTGCAACTGATGCACGCGGAGAAGCGCCAAGATATACAGCTTTGCTGGTACGCGTCTGCTGCACAATCAATGCAATGTATTGGAGCAGCGTACGGTCTACAAATACCTGATTCATGAAGGCACGCAGTGACAGAAGTTCTTCTTTAGTGATAGCAGGCTTGATATCGTCCAGCCTGATTAATGAAGTGTTCGTATGGTGACGTTCCAGAATATCCACTTCTTCTTCCAGCGAAGGATAGTCCATCGTTATTTTCATCAGAAAGCGGTCGAGCTGCGCTTCGGGAAGTTTATAAGTTCCTTCCTGTTCCACAGGGTTCTGTGTGGCAAGGATGGTATAGAGTTCACCCATCTTATGAGTAATGCCGTCAATGCTTATCTGACGCTCTTCCATCACCTCGAACAAGGCAGCCTGCGTTTTGGCAGGAGCACGGTTGATCTCGTCCACCAATACGATATCGGCAAAGATCGGTCCCTGATGAAAGTCAAAATCATTGGTTTTCATATTGAACACAGTGGTACCCAATACGTCGCTCGGCATCAGGTCCGGCGTAAACTGGATACGGCTGAAGTCCGCATCGATCAAACGAGCCGTCAATCGGGCAAGCAATGTCTTTGCAACTCCCGGCACACCTTCAATCAATACGTGACCATTGGCAAGGATGGCTGCCAGCACTAAGTCCACCGTCTGTTCCTGACCAACAATAACGGAAGCAATCTGATCCTTCAATTCCTGTATCTTCTCGGAAAAGAGAGTTAAATCCACTCGTTGTTCTATATTCTCTTCCATAAATATCTTCTTTAAATATGATTGATTATTTCATTCATTTTATCAATAAATCCCTTCATTTCTTCGCCGGAAAGAACACGTCCTCCATAAATCACCGGTCTGATTTCGCGGATTAACCTGCTGATTTCTTCCACCTCCATCCCCGTCTTCTGGGCGATCCGGTGGAAAGAACGTTCATCGTCTGCTACTTCCTCCACATCTACCTGAATTTCTCTTCTCAGCACTTCCGCAAAGTAGGTGAACTTCTTATGAACCAGATTGGCATGGTCATTCTTCTGATAATAAAGCGTGCCTATCAACTTGGTAAATTCAAGGGATTTGTTTTCCGGTTCCTGTATGACAGGTATTGCCCGTTGCCGCCTCCGTGCTGTAAACACCATAAAGAGCAAGATAGCGAACATCGACAGATAGATCGCCCAGCGAAGCGGCCTTTGCGACAGAAAATAACGCAAAGGAGATCGCTGCGTCTGTGCAGTCTCCTTCATATATCCTTCGGTGCGGACAATAGGCAACTCTCCTATCTGCGACAGGATGCGGAATATGTAAGTCGCATTTTTCTCATCCAGCACTCCGTAATTGGTAAAAAGCAAAGGAGTAGAAACCAGAATGATTTCACCCTTTCCCCACGGACGCACCATAGCCACCAACGGATGATAATTGCGGGAAACGGTCGTAGAATCCAGTTCATCCAATGCGTGCCCCATATCGCTTGCCAAATTGACCTCCGCCAGTTTACGTACCGGCAGCGAATCATAACGGCGGAAATAGGACTTGCAGAACTGTGGATAAAAACGGAACACCTGCCGAGAATAGACTTCCGGATCACCAATCCAATATATACTGTCCCGCTTTAATAACGAAGCGGCATATTTCTTCAGATCGACCGATCTGAAATAAGAATAGGTACAATCAAACTTCAGCGTATCCTCCAAAGTCTTGGTAAAAGAACTGCTTACCAGCATGATCTTATTTCCCCGGTCCGCCATTTTGAGCAGGGCTTCTATATCCACCCGCCCGAAAGGTAAATTAGTGGCAATCAGCAGTATTCCTTTGTTGTGAACAGTATCTTCCTGTTCCATCTGATAAAAAGTCTTTCGGGACAGTGTATATCCCGAAGGCAGTGAAACAGTCAGCAGACTGTCGAACACAGCGCATCCGAAAGGCTGCTCATCGTAATGGCTAAAGGTAGGCACCCATACAAATTTCTTCGGCAGATGATATTCTATGGCAAACATCAGCAGCAGAAAAGCAAGGACAAAGAAGATAAACCAGCGGCTTCCCCTCATGAGCCCCCTCCTTTCCCGATTTCTTCCTGCAAGGATTTCATGGAATTGAACAGTTCCTCCGTACCCTCAAAGTTACCGTAACGAACCCGCAGGAAATGATTGGTCAACTGACGGAAAACGGGCATCCGTACTTCATTGATATACTGTGTCGGTGTTTTATAAGGCTGCCAGTCAATGCGTTTCTCGTCGCTAAGCCGTTTCAATGTCTGCAAATAAAGCAGACGCACCGCCTCCCGATAATCGGAACGGGAAAGCGCATCGGTAATCCCTCCCGAAAAATCCACACCGTAAATCGTATCTTCCTCCACTTCATAAGGCAGTTTATTCTTGGGCGAACGCATGAATAACTCCGGACGCTTCTTATAAACAAACCATATAATCAGGAGCAGAATAATAATGGCCAGACATATTAATATAAGTTCGGAATACTCTTCGGCAAAACGGCTGCCGAATATCTTCCGCAACAATTCCCCAAACTGCCTGCGAAACCATTCAAAGATATTGATTTCAGGAGTTATCAGTTCACGATTGTAGTCATACGCCGATTCGGATTGCCATTTGGCAATCTGCACGGTGTCGCAAACCAATGTATCAGCCGGGGATGTCAGCATCTATTCTGAATTATATATGTTTAGAGTTTATCGAAATTATCAATATCGCTCTCTACAGTTACACTATCTACCACTTCGGAAGCGTGACCGTACTGGTAAGCCATTCCGACAAAAGTGAAAATCATGGAAAGATAAGCGCCGAATGCCTGTACAATACCAAGCAGATAAAGGATAAAGCTATATCCTGCCGATACTGTCGTCTCGCTTCCGACATCACTTAATGAGAAGAAATATTTCACCAGCGTAGCGATATACCACGGCATCATAGTCACTCCCTGCAATACATTAGCTATAAATCCCATGATCAAAGATATCAAGAAGACGCCTCCCCAAGTGGCAAAGCCCAGCCGGAATGTCTTTTTGAAAGACTCCATCACTGTAATATCTTCAAACAGGTAGATAGGTGCCCATAATGCAAGCGGCACTACAAAAGCGATAAGAAGCGGAATGGTCAGAAACAAGGTGAATAGTGACAGAAACGCCAGCAGCCCTACCACAAGCCCCACCAAAAGCATGACTAAGATGGAGAAAAGGGTCATTACAAGCAATCTCTTGATATTGCGGAACAATAAAGGCTTCAAAATACCCAACGTGATTCCCTCCAAGCGTTCTTCACGTTCATTATAGGTACGGATCAATGCATAGATCATGGAGGTCAGCAAAATACTGCCTATCATAAATACAATCATATACAGACCGTAATAGGACATAAATCCCAATAAAGATGCAGTATCAGGCACCGTCGCAGTCTTGGACATAGCAGTCATAGCAAACGCTCCTCCCATCAGTCCGTTCAGACTTAATGCCTGAATAAGGCTTACAGGCAAAAGCAGATAAGTCGTAAACTTCAACAGTATTTTCCAATTCTCTTTTATGAAGTCAAAAGAAGCGTTCAACTTATCACCGAAAGAACGTTTCACGTACATTGCAACCTTAGGTTTCTGTGATTCCATGTTTTTTTCTATTTGGTAAATAAATATAGTAAAAGATGATAAATGCAAGGGATGTAAGGATGATGCCGAGCCTCAGCATATCCGGAAGTTCGGTGTGACGGGTGATAAAGCCTTCGATAAATCCCGCCATGATAAACACGGGCACCGTACCGATTACAATCTTCAACCCTCTTTTCGCTCCTCTGCGGAAAGATTCGAGTCTCGAATAGGTGCCGGGAAACAACCAGCCGTTGCCCAAAGCAAGTCCGGCAGCACCGGCTACGATGATCGCCCATATTTCAAGAGTTCCGTGCAGCCAGACGGCAAGTGCCGACTCCCAAAGCAGGTCGTGCTGATAAAAGAACATCTGAAATGAACCGAGCATAATTCCATTCTGAAGAAGTATAAGCCCCGTACCAAAACTGGTCAGTATCCCCGCGGCAAAACACAGGAAGGATACTCTTATATTATTGATTGTAATGCCCAGAAACATCGGAGCTTCGGGAGAACCGTTGTATACTGCCATCGGCTCACCTCTGGCAATATTGTCCAATGTCATATCTACATATTGGTTGCCCATTATCAAACGCACAAACTCCTGATCATTGGCGGCAGATACTGCCCCGATCAACGCACTGACGGCAAAGATGATAAAAGAGATCAGTAACTCACGCCGCGCATCATGCATGGTCTGCGGCACTTCCCGTGTCCAGAAAGTGATAATGCGTGTCCATTTCTCACGCTTGCTCCGATAGATTTCATTATGCAGGGCTGAAGCGAGATTATTCAAATAAATGGTAATGCGGGAAGTCGGGAAATGGGTCTGTGCAAAAGCAAGGTCGGCAGTCAGTTCCGTATAGGCGTCGGCAAGTTGGTCAGGGGACAGGTTTGCAGCCTGTTCCACCACCTTTTCGGTCCCTTTCCATTTTTCAATGTTCCGACGGATAAACGTAACTTCCTTCATGCTTTTCAGAGATTTCGGATAAGTTTTGTCCGAAACCGGAAGCAAAAGTAAAAGAATTATGATATATTTGCAACTTAAATCTAAAAATGTTTAACCAAGAATGGCAGAATCTACGATTATTACCGGTCAGTTTGTTCGAATCAGCCAAACGCCCGCCAGTATCGGCGAACGATTGCTGGCTTTGGTCATCGATTATTCCCTGATTGTGATTTATCTATATTCTGTGACGACACTCATTGTTAAACTGCATTTATCTTCCGGAGTCGGTACGGTCTTTTTTCTGTGCCTCGTTTATTTGCCTGTACTTCTTTACTCGTTCCTCTGCGAAATGTTCAATCACGGGCAGAGTTTCGGAAAACGTCTGATGAATATACGCGTCGTAAAATCAGACGGTTCTACTCCCAGCATCAGTGCTTATCTGTTGCGCTGGCTTCTCTTCATCATTGACGGTCCCGGCACGGGTGGTTTAGGGCTTTTAGTCGTTCTGCTGACTAAAAACAGTCAGAGACTGGGTGATTTAGCAGCCGGAACGATGGTGATCAAAGAGAAGAATTATCGCAAGATACACGTCAGCCTCGATGAATTTGACTATCTGACAAAGAATTATCATCCGACGTATCCACAATCTGCCGATTTATCATTGGAACAGGTGAACGTAATCACCCGAACGCTGGAGTCCGGTGAAAAGGATCGGGTAAGGCGCGTTACATTACTCGCCAAAAAGGTGCAGGAAATCTTATCTGTTACTCCACGAGAGAATAATCAGGAGAAGTTTCTTCAAACGGTACTTCGGGATTATCAGTATTATGCGTTGGAGGAAATCTAAAATAAGAATTTACACAACACGTATATACACTACCGTTTTCCCAATCCCATATTTCTGAATAACTCCCTTTTCAATGAAAAGATTCAATTGCCGTATAGCCTGTGTTTTATTCATTCCGGTGATAGCACAATAATCTGCCCGATTGATACAAGGATATTTCTCCAGAAAGTCCTGCAATCTTTTCAGACATTCTTCTTCTGATATGTTCATATTGGAACGCGTAGGGGAAGATATTCGTTCTAAATCCATTTTAGAGTTCAGTTCTCTCTTATATGTTTGCTTTACCTTTAATTTGATATTTTTCAGATGGACAGATGGAGAGCGCACTTCTTTTCTGTCAGTGATTTCTTTCTCCAAAGAGAGGGTCAGAGAAAAATGCCCCAAATCTCCAAACTCCACAATATATCCTCTGGACAACAGCGTCTGCAACTCGTCGGTGATAGCTTCCACTGCTCCAACTAATTGTGCATGAGGAATATGGTGCATCATGGATACCCGCTCCACAAACTCTTTGGTTGTATATGTTCCGCTTGGCACTACCCGTGCATGCAGCAACTTCTGTTCTTCGGTACCCTCTTTATCCGGATTCTCATAAAGGTCGTAATAAATGCTCATAAGAATAATTTTATGTTTGGCTGTTAATAACTTATCGGTTACTATTTAAGCAATTAGTCGTTTGCTTGGCTATTTTCTTTCGTTGCACTTAGGTGCAACGAAAGAGTTACCTAGGTGCAACAATTGAAGCACTAACGTGCTTCAATTATCAGACCTTAGTGATACGCAATAAAACAACGAACAAAGATACTAAAAATCTGAAAGCCCCGAAACTATTTCCCACATGGGTATTTAATAAAATAAGTAGATAGCAGGTACAGTGTATTCTGAGGAACACAGACTGAATTTTACAGCAATGGAAATTACGGATTAATAAAAGCTTTGTGGTTGCTTTTTAATATTCTCTTATACTCCATACTGTACATATCAAATCCTTCCGCCCAATAATTCTTTTTAATGTCATTCAAAACAAACCCTTGTTTTTCATAGAATCTATAGGCTACTTGTGAAGTCCTAACGGTTATCTTTTCAACACTGGAGATAGATTCCAGCACTTCAATTCTATGTTTCAACAGCTTTGTTCCTAGTGATTTACCTTGAAAGGCGGGATGTATCATATCCCAACTTATTTTCCCTATAGTGCCGTTTTCTGCAAAATTTAGTCCTCCACACCCAACGATTTCTCCATCAACGAGTAAAACATAGTATTGTTCTATTTCTTCATCCAAATATTTGCTTAAATCATTCGCCTCCTCTTCTGCAAAAAAATCGGGAGTATTCAGCTTGATTAAACTCATTATAGCATCTTTATCTGTCGGCAGATATTCTCTAATTATAATTGATTCGTTGTACTTCATAAAGTGTTTTATTTAAAACTATAGAACAAAGGTACTGCCAATTTACTTGACAGGAAATACCGGAAAGCGAAAACATAAGGATGGAAAAAGAAATAGCCTGAAAGACGCGAATCTTTCAGGCTATATTCCTTTCATTTATCTACAGTGGTGACTAGCGACAATTAGTCCACCTGCCCCAGAGAGTTTCCATATTCCATTTCTCCCTGAACCACAAAAAGGATTTCTTCGGGATCATATTCTCCCATTTCGTCCTTCTTGGCTTCTTTCACGATGTAAGCTACGACCTCTTCCAAGTCAATGTTTACGTAGCCCTCGTTATCGGGCTGAGCGTCAAGAATGCCACTTTCTGAATAGTACTCGTCTATCAGATCGAGAAAATAGTACAATTCATCGTCCTCGAACTTCTCTTTCAGTTCCTGAGGCAGATAGTTCTTGATAAACTCGACGGTCTTTTCGTCATCGGCATCTTCTAATAAAAAATCATCTTCCAGTCCCATGGTTGTAAGTATTAAGTAATAAGTATTAAATATTAGACAAAGTCTAGAGAAGGTTCTTCACTTTTTCCACGAATACCGGTTTGGCGACTGCGCCTACCTGCTTGTCTACAATCTCACCATTCTTGAAGAACAAAACAGTAGGAATGTTGCGGATACCGTATTCGGCAGCCACATCGCTGTTATCATCCACATCGCATTTACCGATGATGACTTGTCCTTCAAACTCCGCGGCCAATTCTTCAATAATAGGAGCCACCATTTTACAAGGGCCACACCAGGGAGCCCAAAAATCCACCACAACAGGCTTTCCTTCTGCAAGGATTTCCTTATAGTTGCTGTCTGTAATTTCTAAAGCCATTTCTTTTTAAGTATTAAGTATTAATTATTATGTATTACTTCGTTTGTAGATTTGCGCTACAAAGATAATCAATTTATACGGAATCCAAGTTCGGGGCGCTCCTTTAAATATGTTATTAAATCTCTGCCTACCGAAAGCTTGACCGGACGGGAAATCAGATCGACCGACATACGGCTGTCCGTATCATCCGTCACCTTGAAGTAGAGTTCCGTATTGCCGGGATGTTCTTTGGTCAAAGTCGCCAGCTCGGTAATAAGTCCCGAATTTAACACTGACAGAGGAATGATAATGGTGATCTTCTGCACCAGTTCTTCTTTCACATCGGGCAGAAGTTCCATTGAAGTGATCTTGACTTCCAGTTCGTCCTGCCGCCATTGCTTGGCCTGACAACGGGCTTTGATATACAGGAACGTGCCTTCATTCAGATATCCCTGATAAGTCACCCAGTCATTTCCCCAGAAAGGTATTTCCGTAGAGCCCGAATAGTCTTCGATCTTGGCAATGCCATACGGATTGCCATTCTTGCTGACTCCACGACGGACACTGGTCACAATACCGCCCATTGTAATCTCCCGGCCTGCCAGAGCCGCCTTATCTTCCAAATCTGCCATACGGGTATTGCAGACGTGATCCAGCACAATCGCGAACTCATCCAGCGGATGGGCGGAAAGGTAGATACCTACCAGGTCGCGTTCCTTGTTCAGACGTTCGAGGTCGCCCCAGCGCTCTACTCCCTGAGGTATTTCGGGGGTGGCGATATCGACGACATTCGCTCCGCCGAACAATGAATTGATGGCAGCTCTCTTGTCTTCCTGATAGCGGTTACCGTATCGCATTAAGGTTTCGAGGAATACTTCCCCCTTAGAGTTGACGGCAAAGTACTGCTCCCGCTTCAATTCGGGGAAACTGTCGAAACCTCCCGCCAACGCCAGACATTCCATATTCTTTTTATTGCAGGCATTCAGATTGACACGTTGTACGAAGTCAAAGATACCTTTGAATGGTCCGTTCTTGGTACGTTCTTCGACAATACTTTGCACGGCAGCTTCGCCTACGCCTTTCACCGCTCCCAGTCCGAAACGGATATTACCGTCATGGTTGACCGTAAACTTCAGGTTACTCTCATTCACATCCGGACCAAGCGTCTGGATACCCATTGCCTTGCATTCGTCCATCAGCTTCGTGATATCGGTAATGTTGGACAAACTTCGGCTCATGACAGCCGCCATGTATTCCGACGGGTAGTTCGCTTTCAGATAGGCTGTCTGATAAGCTACCCAAGAGTAGCAAGTAGCGTGCGATTTGTTGAACGCATAAGAGGCAAACTTTTCCCAGTCGGTCCAAATCTTTTCAAGTACTTTCGGGTCGTGACCGTTCTTGCGTCCGCCTTCGATAAACTTAGGCTTCATGTGATCCAGCTTATCACGCAGCTTCTTACCCATCGCCTTACGAAGGGCATCGGACTCACCACGGGTAAAGTCCGCCAGCAGACGTGACAAAAGCATCACCTGTTCCTGATAGACCGTAATACCATACGTATCTTTCAGGTATTTCTCCATCACCGGAATGTCATATTCAATCGGCTTACGGCCATGCTTACGGTCGATGAAGTCCGGAATATAATCCATCGGACCCGGACGATAGAGGGCATTCATGGCGATCAAATCTTCGAAGGTAGAAGGCTGCAATTCGCGCAGGTACTTCTGCATTCCGGCAGATTCAAACTGGAATGTTCCGATGGTACGTCCGTCACTATATAATTTGTAAGTTGCCGGATCGGTGATATCGATCTGGTCTACGTCTATCTCCAGACTACGACTCAGACGGATATTCTCAACCGCCTCCTTAATAATAGACAATGTTTTCAATCCGAGGAAGTCCATCTTGATCAATCCGGTATCCTCGATCACCGAACCTTCATACTGGGTAACGAGCATCTTTTCGCCCGTTTCCTTATCATCGGCCGTACTTACTGGCACCCAGTCGGTGATGTCGTCACGACAGATAATCGTACCGCAGGCATGCACACCGGTACCACGAACGTTACCTTCAAGCATTTTGGCATACTTAAGAGTGTCTCGCACCAACGGGTCGGACGATGCCTCAGCCGCTTGCAGTTCGGGGACGTATTCGATGGCATTCCGCAGGTTCAGCTTTTTGTCAGGGATTTTATCCGGCACCAGCTTTGCCAGACGGTCGGACTCCGAGAGAGGAAGTTTCTGTACACGGGCAACGTCTTTGATAGCCAGTTTGGTAGCCATCGTACCATATGTGATGATATGCGCTACTTTTTCCTGACCATATTTATTGGTTACCCAGCGAAGCACTTCACCACGACCGTCGTCATCGAAGTCCACATCGATATCGGGCAAGGAGATACGGTCCGGATTCAAGAAACGCTCGAACAGCAAGTCGTATTGGATAGGGTCGATCTTGGTGATACCCAGACAGTAAGCCACTGCCGAACCGGCAGCCGAACCACGTCCGGGCCCTACCGATACGCCCAGTTCCGAGCGTGCGGCATTGATAAAGTCCTGCACTATCAAGAAGTATCCGGGGAAACCCATCGTTTTCATGATGTACAACTCGAAGTTGAGCCGTTCTTTCACTTCTTCCGACAAAGGGTCGCCATATATTCTTTTCGCACCGTCAAATGCTAACTTTGCCAGATAGTCGCCTTCAAGTTTGATACGATACAGTTTCTCATATCCCCCCAGACGTTTGATCTTGGCCTGTCCTTCCTCTTCGCTCAGCACCACATTACCATTTTCGTCCTGTGTAAACTCATCGAACAGGTCTTTCTCCGTATATTTGGCACGATATCCTTCTTCTGTCCCGAAGTCTTCGGGAATAGCGAAGGTAGGCATGATAGGTGCATGGTCAATCGAATAATATTCGACTTTATCGAGAATTTCCAGCGTATTGCTCAGTGCCTCGGGAACATCTGCAAAGAGTTCATTCATCTCTTCACGGGTCTTCATCCATTCCTGTTTGGTATATAGCATACGGCTAGGGTCATCCAAGTCTTTACCCGTACTCAAGCAGATCAAACGGTCGTGTGCCTCGGCATTCTCTTCATCCACAAAGTGAACGTCGTTGGTGCAGATCAGCTTGATATTATACTTCCGAGCATACTCCTGCAAGTATTTGTTCACATTTACCTGTAGCGGATAACATTCATGATTGGCACGGGGTACAGTCGCCTTATGACGCTGCATCTCCAGATAGTAGTCATCACCAAACAGGTTCTTATACCATTGGATCGCTTCTTCGGCTTCGTCAAACTGCCCTGCGGTAATACGCTTCGGCACCTCGCCACCCAAACACGCTGAGCAGACAATCAGACCTTCGTGATACCTCTCCAGCTCACTGCGGTCGGTACGCGGACGCATATAGTACCCGCGCGTCCACGCGTGCGATACTAATTTAATAAGGTTATGATAACCTTTCTCATTCTTGGCAAGTACAATCAAGTGATAACCGCTTTGGTCCGGCTTCCCTTCTTTCAAGTCCATCGTACGGCGGGCGACGTACATCTCACAACCGATAATCGGTTTAAAGAGCTTGTTCTCCGCCTCCACGATCTTCGCCTTGCAGGCAGCTATCTCCGCCTCCTTATCCTCACACTCCACTGTGCCGGCTTCAATCCCTGCAATCCGCTTCTTCAGATCCTTGATTTCCCCTTTCGGACCGCTATTCTTCTTATTGACATAGTTCGTAAATTCCTTGATGCCGAACATATTTCCATGATCGGTCACGGCAATACCCTTCATCCCATTTTTCATGGCTTTATCTACCAGACGGGCGACACTTGCCTGACCATCCAGTAGAGAATATTGCGTATGAACGTGTAAATGAACGAAATCCTGCATAATGATAAGTAGTTAATTTGAAGGCATAAAATTACTACCTCCCGCGTTATAAACAAAAATAATCCTCAAAAAGTTATCAACACTCGCATTTCTCTGCTCATTTACTTGCTGTTTTTTTAAAATAAGTATATTTTTGCACACAATATCATTAAACAGCATTCATGGGCCGACTAAAGAAATTAAAAAAGATACGTATTCACCGCGAAGGAACACATATATTATGGGCTAGCTTTCTGCTACTGCTACTGATTAATGCGGCCCTTTATTGGGGAATAGATTGCAAAATTCCTTTTTATGTGGTTGCAGTAGCCAGTATTGCAGTATATCTGCTGATGGTTAACTTCTTCCGCTGTCCAATCCGGCTTTTCGGAAAGGATACAGAAAAGATAGTCGTCGCTCCTGCTGACGGCAAAATCGTAGTCATTGAAGAAGTGGACGAAAACGAATACTTCCATGACCGCCGGTTGATGATCTCTATCTTCATGAGCATCGTTAACGTACATGCCAACTGGTATCCGGTGGACGGCACCATTAAAAAGGTAGCCCACCACAACGGTAACTTCATGAAAGCATGGTTGCCTAAAGCCAGTACGGAGAATGAACGCTCTACCGTAGTCATAGAAACTCCGGAAGGAGTGGAAGTGCTGACCCGACAAATCGCCGGAGCCGTGGCACGACGCATTGTCACCTACGCAGAAGTAGGAGAAGAATGCTATATCGACGAACACATGGGCTTTATCAAATTCGGTTCCCGTGTGGATGTATATCTGCCCCTCGGCACAGAAGTCTGTGTCAACATGGGACAATTAACGACCGGTAACCAGACGGTTATCGCCAAACTTAAATAATTCGGTCACAATGACAAATGTTATAAAGAACAATATTCCGAATACAGTAACCTGCCTGAACCTTTTCTCCGGTTGTATCGCTTGTGTCATGGCTTTCGAAGCCCGTTATGACCTGGCACTGCTTTTTATTGTTCTGAGTGCAGTCTTCGATTTTTTCGATGGCATGCTGGCTCGTATTCTCAATGCACACTCAATCATCGGAAAAGACTTGGATTCACTTGCAGATGATGTCAGCTTCGGTGTGGCTCCCTCACTGATTGTATTCTCCTTATTTAAAGAGATGTACTATCCGGCAAATATGGAATTTCTTGCTCCTTACCTGCCATACGCAGCCTTTTTGATTTCCGTATTCTCAGCGTTACGACTGGCTAAATTCAATAATGATACCCGGCAGACCAGTTCTTTCGTAGGTCTTCCTGTTCCGGCAAACGCCTTATTCTGGGGATCGTTCGTAGTAGGGGCGCATGACTTCCTCGTTTCCGAGAACTGCCATCCTGTCTACCTTATTTTATTGGTTTGTCTGTTTTCGTGGTTGCTGGTGTCAGAGATACCAATGTTCTCGCTGAAATTCAAGAATCTTTCATGGAATACAAATAAAATCAGTTTCATTTTCTTGATTGTATGTATCCCATTCCTTGTTTTCTTAGGTATCAGCAGCTTCGCAGCGATCATTGTCTGGTATATTTTACTTTCACTTTTTACAAGAAAAAGTAAATAAACAATCTCTTGGCACGTTTGTTGTACTATGAGTTTTATCGAAGTTACAACATAAAATCATAGCCCAATGCATATACTTTTATTCTTACTTCTTTTTCTAGCTGCCATTGTCATATTTGGCCTTTCGATTGTCGGATTTGTATTAAGAGCCATTTTCGGGCTTGGCCGTGGTTCGTCTTCCCGGACGAAGCAGGCAAGGAGTGGACAAAATGGCCAGCAGCAAGGTCGTCCCAGCTATAACCAGAACACGGACAGCCGTGCCGATAACGAAGGGGAAATCTTTGCTGAAAACAGTCCAAGAACCAAACATAAGAAAATATTCACTCAGGATGACGGTGAATATGTGGATTTCGAGGAAGTAAAATAATATAATATAGAAAGTGGTTAGTAACGTGTAGTCAGCAACTTACTAATCACTGTTTCATCTTCTCTTAGAAGCGAAAAAGTCCTTCATCAATGTGGCACATTCATCTGCAAGGATTCCTTTTACAACGACCGTTTTAGGATGCAGCGCCTGAGCCGCATATCGCTGATACCCACGCTTATCATCTTCCGCACCAAAAACCAGTTTGCCGGTCTGAGCCCAAGCAATGGCACCGGCACACATCACACAGGGTTCTACTGTAACATACAACGTACATTCGTTCAGGTACTTTCCGCCAAGTACGTTGGCAGCAGCAGTGATAGCCTGCATTTCGGCATGGGCTGTCACATCATTCAATGTCTCTGTCAGGTTATGGGCACGGGCTATGATCCGTTCTTTGCAGACAACCACTGCTCCCACAGGGACTTCGCCCCGCTCTGCAGCCTTGCCGGCTTCTATCAATGCCTGTTTCATGAAGTAAGTATCGTCCAGCGTCATCATCAGCGTCTCATGTCATGTTCTCCGAAGAGGGTAGGATAATCTTCTTCCATATTTTTATGGATAAACATGAGAATGGTTTCGCGAAGCCAGCGTGACTTATTCGTTATCTTGTATTTTTCCAGATAACGATCGACAATCAACTGCTCGTCTTCGCTCAACAAAATGCTCATCCGCCGTTCCCGTTTGGTATACTCAGCGTGCATTTTCAGGCACTTTTTGCTCCTTTTTCTCATATCTTCTGCAAAATTACTTTTACTTCTGTAAAAACAAAGAATAAAAGCTGTAAATTTGCAAAAAAAGATGGCTGAACACAATGAATTAGGGAAAGCAGGAGAAAATGCCGCAGTAGCCTATCTCGAAGAGCATGGTTATCTTATCCGCCACCGGAACTGGAGAAAAGGTCACTTCGAACTGGACATCGTAGCCGCCAAAGAGAACGAATTGGTGATAGTAGAAGTGAAAACACGCAGTAACACTTTGTTTGCCCAACCGGAAGAAGCCGTCGATTTACCAAAGATTAAACGGACAGTACGTGCTGCCGACGCATATATGAAACTATTTCAGATTGACGTTCCGGTACGTTTCGATATCATCACTGTCATTGGCGAGAACGGAAATTTCAGAATAGACCATATAAAGGAAGCTTTTTATCCTCCTTTATTTTAATAGGAAACAAGTATTTTAACTAAGAGCAAAAACATAAAATCGAAAGACTTATGAATGTAGAAACGATCAGGGAATACTGCTTAAGTAAAAAAGGGGTTACCGAATCATTCCCGTTTGATGATGTATCGCTGGTTATGAAGGTGCTGGACAAAATGTTTGCCCTCATCGACTTGGAAGGAGCCAACTCCATCTCACTGAAATGCGATCCGGAACGTGCCATTGAACTGCGCGAACATTATGCAGGCATTGAAGGAGCCTACCATTTCAACAAAAAATATTGGAATGGCGTTTACTTCGATAGAGATGTAGACGATAAATTAATAAAGGAACTCGTCGATCATTCTTACGAGGAAGTTATCAAGAAATTCACTAAGAAACTGCGTGCTGAATATGATGCCCTCCCCTGATATGTCATTTCCTGTCCCATTGATTCACATCAGTGAGACAAACTCTACAAACAGTTATCTGCAGACTCTTTGTGCCAAGCAACAGGGAGTTGCAGCATTTACGACTGTAGTTGCCGACTTCCAGACATCCGGACGTGGGCAACGTGGCAATTCGTGGGAATCTGAACCCAAAAAGAATCTTCTTTTCAGTTTTGTTCTTTTCCCGGATTTCTTGGAAGCACGCCGGCAGTTCTTGATTTCTCAGATTGTGTCTTTGGCTATTAAAGAGGAACTAGATAGCTATGCTGACGATTTTTCCATCAAATGGCCGAATGATATCTACTGGAAAGACAAAAAAATATGTGGGATGCTGATCGAAAATGATTTGATGGGACGCAATATCAGTCAGAGTATTTCCGGAATCGGGATCAATGTGAATCAGGAAGTATTTCATAGTACTGCTCCAAATCCGGTATCGCTCCGGCAAATCACAGGAAAGCAGTATGACATTTTCGAAATTCTCAAGAATATCATGCTCCGCATTCAATCCGATTATGAATTGCTCCGGAACGGTGACACTGAACTCATAGCCCACCGATATGAAAAAGCTCTTTTCAGAAAAGAAGGGATGCATCGGTATAAAGATGCTGATGGAGAGTTCTTTGCGAGAATTATTTGCGTAGAGCCTGAAGGGAAGCTGATTCTGGAAGATGATGCGCAGAAAAAAAGAGGATATATGTTTAAAGAGGTAGAATATTTATTGATATAACACATACATTCTAAACAATAAAACATTACCTTTGAGTTTGCTATATAAAAAAACACCTTTAATTTTATGAAGAAAATACAGTATGTCAAGTTAGTTGGTCTTCTGACCATTTTATTATTCCTCAACATATCATGTAAAGATGATGACACTCTACTGCGAGGTAGTGGAATTACAGAACAAAGCTGGTCTACTAACCAAACATATTTTGCCTCAGCAGAGCAAACCCTCACTTTTACTTTCACGACCTTGTCTAGCTGGACTGCTCAAAACAGTTCCACTGCATTATTGTCATTGGACAATACAGCAGGTAATTCAGGGGAAAATACCATAAAAGTTACAGTACACAAGTCTTCCCAGGAACAGGGCACCATTACGATTAAAGTAAATGGATATTCATCTGCCAGCAATATCAAAATCCAGTTGAGCGATGATGATGTGCAAGGTTACGAGATTAACTATAGTGTGGATCAATATTTGAGAGAGAAATACTTGTGGAATGATGATTATAAGTTATTAACGCCCAATTTCAGACAAGCTTATGATGAGTTTTTGAGAAACACATTATTAAGTATGACAACTAATACATTAGACAAAAAACGAAATAGTAATGGCACTTATTCATTGTTTTCATTTATCCAGAAGCTAGATCCGGATTTACAAACTTCCCGCAGTGCAAAAGAGAAAAAAACACTAGAGTATAATTATGGATTCGTAAACTTTATAGCCGTTGGAAACCGTAATACTTCAAATTATGGTCTTGTTATACAAGGAGTGCATAAAGGATCATCTGCCGATAAAGAAGGACTAAAACGAGGAATGGAAATAACCGAAATAGACAATCAGAGAATAACAACGGCTAACGTGCAAGCTTGTTACTCTAAATTAATTAAACCATCCTCTCCAACCTCTATAAAAGTAAAAGACAAAGATGGAAAAGTATATACAATAAATTCCGGACCTATTTATGCGAACCCGATAATTCACCACCAAGTAAAAGAAAAGATCGGCTATCTGGTGTATTCAGCTTTTGAATCCGGCTTCGACCAAGAACTATTCGATGTATTCAAAGAGTTTAAAAGTCAGAATATTACAGAGCTAATTTTAGATCTTCGCTACAATGGCGGAGGAGATGTAACATCAGCTAATCTTATGTCTAGTTGCATTGCCGGAGATTTCTGTGTTGATAAAACTTTCGCTTCATATAGATATAATGATGAACGTATGAAAGCCCTTGGCAACCAACGGCCTATTCAGAAATTCGCATATTCTCAATATGATAATTTGAGTACTTCCCTCTCTGCCGGTGGTCTAAAGCTACAAAAAATCTACTGTCTTGTTACTGACGACTCTGCATCTGCAAGTGAATTAGTAATCAATGCACTGAGAGGTATTGATATCGAAGTTATCCTTATTGGCACCACCACACATGGGAAAAATGTAGGAATGGAAGGAGTAGAACTTACTGCAGGAACAGACAAATATTTGCTTTTCCCTATCACTTTCCAAGCATACAATGCCAAAGGTTTTGGAGACTTCGAAAACGGTTTTACACCCGATTACGAGATAAATGAGAACCAGCCTAACGGAGAATATTTTGAAGGATATGGAGACTTTGGAACTGAAAGCGATCCTTTATTATATGCCAAAGCAATCAGTCTGATTTCAGGAAGTAAAGTTACTACTCCCACAAGGGCAGTTAACCAAGCTAAAGAACAAATGCTAGTGATAGCTACACCAAGATTGAACCGTATAGGAATGATAAAATAAGATTATTATATCCCGTTATTAAATAGAAAGAGGTGAACCGCTCAGCGATTCACCTCTTTCTCTATCCTCAAAATCTTATCTAACGTCTTCTGAGCCTCCGTCGATGGGAACCGTAGCACTACTTTCTGTAAAGAGCTTCGTGCTTTCTCATATCCGGTAGCAAACAATTTCGACAACCCGTCCCGATAACGTGCATATTGCATTTTTGTCGGTGAAGAAAGCTTTTTGTAGTCACTTTCCAGTTTTTTCTTCTCCTGCTCCGCCATCAAATAATAATAATTACCGAGAAAGATATTGGCCGCCAGATTATCCGCATCCAACTTCAATATATTCTCGTACATACGCAACGCATCCTTCTCCTGTCCACGACATACCTGCATTTCGGCAACAGCCTCCAGATAATCTACATTATCAGGGTCCTTCTGCGACAGTTCTTTATAAAACAAAAAGGCTTTGTCATAATTCCGATTCTTCTTATAGGCAAGAGCCAACTCATTAGAAAGTTTCGAGCTGATCTCACTACTCTTGTCTATACTCGTCCAGTAGAACATTTCCGAGCGGTCTATATTCAGACTGATAGCCTGACGGAAATAGCTAACCGCCTGTCCATGCTGTCCGGCCTCAATAGCAACCGTGACTTTATGCAACATTTCATCGGCCGTCTGTGCATTCAGCATCAGCGGCAACGAAAACAAAGAAAAAAGAAGGAGAGTTAAGGTTTTCATAATCAGTTACATTGTTTCTAGTTCGTGACACGCAAAGATACAATAAAATAATAAAATATGTACCTTTGTTCGCAAAAAGAACAATCTATTTGATAAAAGTGTTTCTACAAGATGATAAATAAAAAGACGACCTCCGAAAACAGACGAATATTACAGATTGCCGTACCATCGATTATTTCGAATATTACCGTGCCATTGCTGGGACTTATCGATGTCACTATCGTTGGACATCTCGGCTCTCCGGCATATATCGGAGCGATTGCCGTAGGAGGAATGTTGTTCAATATCATCTACTGGATCTTCGGATTCCTACGTATGGGAACAAGCGGCATGACCTCACAAGCCTACGGGCAGCATGACTTAAACGAAATCAACCGGTTACTGATACGTTCTGTCGGCGTCGGACTCTTTATTGCCCTATGCCTGCTGATCCTTCAATATCCTATCCTTAATGCGGCATTCACACTCATACAGACTACAGAAGAAGTAAAGCAACTGGCAACTACCTATTTCTATATCTGTATTTGGGGAGCTCCGGCAATGCTAGGTCTTTATGGATTTGCAGGCTGGTTTATCGGAATGCAGAACTCACGCTTCCCGATGTATATTGCCATCACGCAGAATATTGTCAATATTATCGCCAGTTTGTCTTTCGTCTATCTCTTGGATATGAAAGTGGCAGGAGTCGCCGCCGGAACCCTTATCGCACAGTATGCAGGTTTCTTTATGGCCATACTATTGTATATGCGTTATTACAGCACGCTCCGAAAACGTATTGTATGGAAAGATATCATACAGAAGCAGGCAATGTACCGTTTCTTCCGGGTAAACCGTGACATCTTTTTCCGTACCCTCTGCCTGGTAATCGTAACGATGTTCTTCACCTCTGCAGGAGCTGCACAGGGAGAAGTCGTTCTGGCAGTAAATACACTGCTGATGCAATTGTTCACGCTCTTCTCTTATATTATGGATGGATTCGCCTATGCAGGGGAAGCGTTAGCCGGACGCTATATCGGCGCAAGAAATCAAACGGCTCTCCGCAATACGGTCAATCACCTTTTCTATTGGGGCATCGGACTTTCGGCAGCATTCACCCTTTTATATGCAATAGGCGGAAAAGAATTTCTCGGGTTACTGACAAATGATGTTTCGGTAATAAGCTCCTCAGACACTTACTTTTATTGGGCACTCGCCATCCCATTGACAGGTTTCTCCGCTTTCTTATGGGATGGTGTGTTTATCGGCGCCACCGCCACCCGCCAGATGCTTTATTCGATGTTGGTTGCTTCCGTCAGCTTTTTTATGATCTACTATGCCTTCCACAATCTCTTGGGAAATCACGCTTTATGGCTGGCTTTCATCACTTACCTTTCATTGAGGGGAATCGTGCAGACCTTCATCGGAAGAGAAATAGTGAAGAAAGCGATATAAAAGTTATCGCGCAACTATGAGGTCTATCCAACAAATTATCTCTATATTTGCAGTAAACTAAATGTAAAAAGATATGGCAAAGTATAAAAGAATTCTGCTGAAGCTCAGCGGAGAAAGCCTGATGGGGGAAAAACAATACGGCATCGACGAAAAAAGACTGGCGGAATATGCCGCACAAATCAAAGAAATCCATGAACAGGGAGTACAAATCGGCATCGTTATCGGCGGCGGAAATATCTTCCGTGGACTAAGCGGAGCCAACAAGGGCTTCGACCGTGTGAAAGGTGATCAGATGGGTATGCTGGCAACTGTCATCAACAGCCTTGCATTAAGTTCCGCATTAGTAGCAGCCGGAGTGAAGGCCCGTGTACTTACAGCAGTCCGCATGGAACCGATCGGTGAATTCTACAGCAAATGGAAAGCGATTGAATGCATGGAAAACGGTGAAATCGTTATCATGTCCGGCGGTACGGGAAATCCTTTCTTTACCACAGACACCGGCTCTTCACTGCGCGGTATCGAAATCGAAGCAGACGTAATGCTGAAAGGTACCCGCGTAGACGGCATCTATACAGCCGACCCGGAGAAAGACCCTACAGCTACCAAATTCAGTGACATCACATACGATGAAGTACTGAAACGTGGTCTGAAAGTGATGGACCTCACAGCTACCTGTATGTGCAAGGAAAACAACCTGCCGATTGTTGTTTTTGACATGGACACGGTAGGAAACCTCAAAAAAGTAATCAGCGGAGAAGAAATAGGAACAGTAGTACACAACTGATCCTGACTCCCTGCCAATATACCCGGGGCTGACTAAAAAGGATATAATCAGCTTTCAGACTTTTTAGTCAGCCCCGATTACTTTCACTCTCCACATTCCTTTTGTTGACTTGCATATACATCATTAAGAAATAAAAGCTATGAAAACCAAAAACGCCTGTTTCTGGATATTCTTATTACTATCCGGAAGTGCTTACGCACAAATGTCTCAAAAAGGTACAGTACAGATTTTTAATTCAAATAAGTCCCCACTACCGGGAGTACAACTGACAGCTACCGATGCCCCTGCCACCGATACGGATGCCAACGGGAATTTCCAGTTCAACTTCAGCAAACAAAAACCGGGAATGGCTATCGCTTCTCCGAATGTATATAAGAAAGGATATGAACTGGTAAATAAAGACATGATCAATGGGTGGATTCTATCCGAAAAACGTCCGTTGAGCATTGTGATGGCTCCCGAAGGTACTATAGAAGAAAGCAAGAACAAGTATTATTCCATCTCCGTTGCCCACTTTTCGAAAAAACAAGAAAAAGCCATTGAAGAAGTCAACCAGCTATATATAGCACAGAAAATCAGTCTGCAAGAGCGCAGCGACCGTCTGAAAGCGATGGCGGAGGAATCCAGATCATTTATGAATCAGATCGATCAGTACGCTGAGAAGTTTGCAAGAATAAATCCAGATGACATCAACGCCATTGAGAAGCAAGTATTGGAACTGGTCAATGCCGGAAAACTGTCTGAAGCCATCGAGCTATACAATAAATCCGGAATTATCACTCAGGCCAGAGAGAAGCTGTCACAGAAAACAAAAGCAGAGGAAGACATCGACAAACTGGCCGAAACAATGTACCGATATGCCGACCTCTGCGCCCTGACCGGAGGAATGGAAAACGAGAAGAAAGCAAATGATGCCTACAAGTTCGTAGCCGAAGCACTTCCCGACAGGTTTACATACGTGTTTAAATACGCATTGCAGAAAATAGGACTGGAAGACAGTGATACCATGGAATGGCTGGACAAATGCCAGAAACTTTCATTTGACGAGAAATCTCTCGTACAAGTACTGAACATAAAAAGTACCCTTGCGCGTCATCATCAGAAAGACTATATCAAAGCCTTGGAGTATGACATCAACGCACTGAAAATACTGTCCAACAAAAATATTTCCATGCCTTCGGGCGATTACTATGCTATCTACCATCAGACGTTCTATTCAATGGGAAAGACATACGAAGCCATGAACGAATTCAAAGAAGCAAAGGAAATCTATGAAGACCAGATTAAAGAAATCAGTGAAGAGATAGCAGACAGCGACAATCAGCTGTTCATAAATATTCAAAGTTCTCAGCTTGCCAACATATACAGTTCGCTGACAGACATTTACAAGAAGGAAGGCAATGTGTCTAAAGTCAACGAACTGTCAGAGAAATTATTCGAGCTAAATAAAAAGAATGCAGGAGATAATGAAGAAGCCATACTCGAAGTTGAAATAGGAAGACAAGAATACCTGTTCCATCAGGCAGTAGAGAAGGCGGATTACAAACTGGCAGCCGGTAGTATAAAAGAGATTCTGGCAAAAGCCGAGAAACTATATAAGATGCGTCCCTTGTCCCGTGCCTACTGGTATGCTTTATGGAACTTCGCCTCCATCAGCGTAAGCACAGAAACAGAACCGGAAAACTTCCTCACGACCATAAAAGCATTTGAAGACAAGGTAGCCAACGAATTAAAAATCAACAGTGAAGAACAAAAGACCTCATTATTGTACAATATCGAGAAACAATACATTCTATATTACTCCAAAAACGGAAATAAACCCGAAGAAAGGAAGCATGTGGAACAAGCATACCAATATGCCGAAAAACTGAATCAGTTGAATCCGGCAAGATTTGTTCTTGAGATTATCAGTGCGCAGGCATCGTATATCGATATGCTCCTGGAACTTTCCGAACATGACAAAGCTCTGAAAGCCGCCATCGACCTGGAAGCATTATACACCATGCAAGGAGTATGGGGATTTCAGGACTTGAGAACAGAGAACAGTATAGGCACCGCAATGGTTTGCGGAGGACTGTATGAATTAGGAGTGGAACATCTGGAAAAAGTAAAGAAAGACAGGGAAAAGCACCTGAAACAAAAGCCGAACGACGTGGATATGATGGGCAGTATCACCACTACCTACAATAACCTGTCGTTGGGATACGGCAAACTTAAAAAATATGCCAAAGCACTGGAAGTGCAAAAGAAAGCCTACGAAATCATCAAGACACTGTATCCGCATAATAAAGCCCAACTTGGCACAAACTATCTATTGATGACTCTCAATACAAGTATCGCCTACTATCAGAACAGCAATAATGCGGAGGCTCTGAAATTTCTGCAAGAGGCGGAAAACATCGCAAACGAACTGAAAGAACTCAATCAACTTTTCAGCTCCTACCCTCTTGTTGTCCGGTTTGCCAAAGGAGACCTTCTGGCCAAATTATCCCAGCCCGGCTCCGAGGAATTATTAAAAACTGGTCTGGAGTATAAGAGCGGCACGCTGCCTAACGATGCCGTTCTGCTCTACCTTATCAATGATTACCGGACCAACAATAATAGCATTTACAGAAAGTAAAGGCATTACTTTCTCAGAATAATCTTCCATGGGACTTTATCGGATACCGGTCCGGTGAAGTCCCATAATTGATATCCATCCTTGTATACCGTCACCCGTTGCTCCTCTTTTTGTTTCTCGGCAGGTATGGGCAGTTGGAAGTTTCCCATTCCGTCAGATACCGTTTTCATGTCCAGCACTTGAACAGTAGCATCCGCCAGTGGACGGTTATCCTCATCTTTCACAGTACCGAAAATCATCGCTAATGAAGAATCCCGACTGATGCCAAGAGTCACATTCTTTTCCAGGCTCAGTACCGTATCTACCGTCACATATCCTTTCGATTCTATCTTCAGACGGGCATTCTCACCCAGATATTTAGTATGAATTTCTTTGAAGACAACCTCGTCAGAAAGTCTGTCCACATGACGGGTTTCGCTCTTATCGGCATACTCCAATGTTATATCAGCGCCATAAAAAGGCAAAGAAGATTTGGAAGTATCCGTAAGACGCACCGTGGAAGTGACCGGCGAATAATAATAGAAAGCAAAGAAAGCCAGTGCCACCACCAGTACAGGCACAAGGACATACAATAATACGAACCTCAATGTCCGTTTCACATCTACCGGATCGGGCTTGATAAAGCCTTCATTCTCCAAAATCTGCAATTGTTTGTCGAACTTGAGACGCAAATCATCATAATTGGTATACAAGTCGCAGAAGTGTCCGAGATTCTTCTCGCAATAAGATTTAAAATCTTTGAGAGACTCATCAACGATCCCTTCCTCCTTGAAATAGACAAATATTTTAGGTTTTGCAGCCTTAGTCTTCAGATATATTTCATGGGCCACTTCCAGTTCTTCTTTGGTATAGCGCCCCATCCGTGTGTGGAACAGAAAAATCACAATATCACATTCACGGATATAGTCATTATAGCGATCCTGCAGACGGCCTTCATTCAGCGAACTGCTGAAGTCCATCCACGTACGCTGGTCGAAGTCGATATTCCGATCACGATAAAGCTTATTCTTATCCGAAAAGTACAAGTCAAACATCTGTTTGTCTTCATTCAACTCCGCTGATGATGCAATAAAAATCTTGATCTTCTTCATCTGTTTCTATATTTTTTCCTTTATACTGATCCATTTCTTGCGGTCTTCGATTCGTTCGAAAACCAACTGTGCCTTTTTCTTCAGTTCTCCTTTCAACTTGACTTCTTTCAATGACTGCTGAAGGCTATTCTCCACCAGCTCAATCTCTTGCATACTTTGCGTCTCCTTTACTATCAAGCTATACTGATCCAGAACTTCACTTGGGTCATTCCGCTGAAAGAACCACTCTACCGACATTAATTTCTGCTTGATATCCGTCGCCATCTCATAAATCAAGTGAGCAACAGAGTCACACGCCACTTTATCATCGGCTTGCTTCAGCAACTGGAAATTATTGACTAAGGATGGAAGAAGCAGTTTCATATCTTCTTTTGCTTCCTGCCTGACTGCAATCTTCAATGTCATGGCAGAATCAAGTTTCATCTCTTCATAAAGACGAATAGCTCCATGCACATCACCATGATCGAGCAGTTCCATTGCCTGCTTCTCCATAGCATCAAGCTCGTCACGATTGATGCAGGCAAATTTAAGCGCATATATTTCCAGACGTTTCTGCCATTCCATCATACTTTTAGACATGGAGTCAACTTTCTGATCATATTCCACTGCGGACAATGCGTTCTGTTTCTTCAGTTCTTCCAGTTCAGCCAATGTTTTTCGATATTCTTTCTCACTATTGGATTCACCTATATCATAATATTTCTTGCGCAACGCATTGATGACTTCGGTACGCCCTAATACAATTTTCAGTTCGGAGGCAGACGATATATTCCAATTGGCTACTTTCTCGTAATTAACTATTTTGAAACCTTTCTTATAGATATCATTAATCATCAACGGATCGCCCGGCAAGGAAGCGGTGAAATTCAGTATAAACCGCCCTTCCTGATCGCTGTCCGTAGGCGAAGCACCCGCTACTTTTATTTCAGCACCGGCTACGGGCTTGTTATTACTACTCATTTCCACGACGATCCCCTTCTGAGTGGTTTGTGCCCAAACACATTGAAAGCCAGTCAGAAAGATAGAAAGCACTAAGAATATTTCCTTTTGATGATTCCCCATATCACAAATCCTAATCCATTTTATAGTTTTCCGTCCTGCTTCACAATCAAAAGCAGATGCCGTGTCAAAGCAATATCATATTTCTCACTGCCATTCCGCAAATCGTTGTAAGGGCGAATGTCATAATGAGCATATTCTTCATCCCGCTTTTTATTCTTCAAGGCTGCCTTTTGTTCTATCTCTTCCTGTTCCTTTTTTGTCACAGGTCTATATCCCAGTAACAGTTCTTCCACATTCCAGCGGTTGTGTTCCACTTCTGCCAAAATCGCCACCTGCTTTTCGCTAAGTTGCTTTCCGTTGTCCCAATGTTCCTTGGTGTAGCCGATTGAACGCAATTTGGTAGGAATGGCATTCGCATTATAAATATTAGACCATTTCTTTACCGTTTTGAACTTCGGATTGTGCCATAGTTCGTCCATTTCTTTCGCAGATGGCAGTTCTGTCAAGACTTTATCTCCTTCACACTTTTCATACACCGCATTTACACGCTTGGCATACATCTCGTCTGCCATGCACAAGTCGAAACAATCATCCAACATCCCGAACGGACGAAGATTCTTGAAACGCTGATTGGTTCCTCCTTTTCCCTTCAACGGATTACCGGATAATTTTTCAATGATAGCCGATGTTATCCGTTGCTGAACCAGCACCGGAACACCTTTCTCATAGACACAACGCGGGAGATAGACAGCAGAAGAAATAGACTGATGAGTCAGGTTCAGGCAGACTGCAACCGTCATCAGCGCATCCTCATCTTCACACCAGCCTGTAATCAAATCACGGACTTCCGGCGACTCGATAGTTCCCTGTACAAACTGCCATTCTATGTCTATAAAATCTGTTCCCAAATGAGCATAGACCTCAGCAGGTTCATCCCTGCGGACCAAACCGTTTTCTGTATCTATAAAGGTAGAATAAGATACATCAAACAGGTTTTCATACGCTTGTTTGAAGCTGTTCATCTCACGCATTGCTTCATTATCGATAAAAGTGATGCGCGTTTTCTTCTTTTTATCCCGGATAAAGTTGGGATAGTGGGCTATATGGGCAGCCTCGACAGCCAGAGCAATTCCCATCCTCGACATTCCCACAATTACCAGATGCACATATTTCTCTGATTCGTAAGTGACAGGCTGATAATCCAGAGGCAGATAATTAATCTCACGGATACTACACGCATTTCGCACAAATACTTTTTGCGCCCATGTTTCGTAAAAGTTAAACGGACAGAAATCAATATATTCCTTTATATCATCATCAATATCCGAGAATTGGAAGACAGCAAAAGTAGATTGATATTCAAAGAGTACGTTGCACTTCAAAGGAGGTTTCCGATTCTCTTCCTTGCAAAGTTCGCCTATCAGATTCAGACAGTCGACATTCATCGAGTCATGATAATATTCCACATCATCCAGCTCTCCGCTATCTCCCAATATAAAGACTTCTTTCGCATCCGCCACATACAACTTTTTCAGTTCTTCTTTAGAGTCTCTCATGGCATGAACCAAAACGATTCTCTTCTCCTCATCCTTTGTGAGATTGGAAAATAATTCCATCCGTACTTCATTGACGTCTTTGGAAGTCTGAATGACTAACGTGCAATCCTTCTCCCGTTGGCATAACTGTCGTATCAGACAGGGTAACATCGCATCTGCACCGATGATCACAAAATGACCAGATAGTTTATAATGAATCAACCCGTTTCTGCAATTTTCCACCCGCCTTTCAATGATATTGGAAAGCGTGGAGATCAACAATCCGCCCAAAACGACGGAACCCAGCAAACTAATAATCAATGCCCACGGGCGGTCTTCCGGACTTATGCTGATCAGGTTGCCCGAATCAACAAAGTTATTGTATACATTCCACAGGGTCTTCTGAAAAGAATGGTTCGCCGCAGAGTCAGTAGCCAGCACAGTCATCTCTTCCGAAGGAGTCATCTGATACTTGCTTCCCCAGTGCACTCCCAAACAAGATAAAACAATCAGCGAAACGACTATAATAATCAGGAAACGTATCTGTTTCCAAGCCCCGCCATAAATAATCCGGTCAAACCAACGAGCATTCATAACTTAATCCTCCTTTTCTATTCTGAAACCTAATTTCTTCACCATCTTGATCGTATTCATAGCCGTATTCCGGTCGTACTCTTTTTCTTCTTCCGGCAACTCATCATAAGGTACCAGACAAGGATGCTTTTTATGGATATCATCGCGTTTTTCGCCATATGTCCAGCCTTCATCTATACGGGCTTTTGCCCACACTTCATGTACATTTTCAGCGATGCGCTCTGATAATTGGATTAAAGATTCGGGAAGGTCAACCAATGAAAGGTCCATCGGCTCGGGGATGTAATCCAGTTTATTTTCTTTCATATTTTATATTCTGTATTTATCTAATGTATTAAGATGCAAGGTATGTCATTGATGCAAAGATAATAAAAAGACTAAGATTTACAGCTTTCAATACTATTTCTTAATGGCTATAGTACTAAAATCTAAGTCTCGCATTGCATAAAACTATTCGTCTGACAGTTGTTGAACTTTCGTCTGACAACTGTTAATCTTTCGTCTAACAGCTGTCAGACGAAAAGAAAACAGCTGTCGGACGAATAAATTCAAGTATAAACAATGTTAGTTTACGGCTAGAAAAAGAGTAATTTCATGCTATTCTCCCAATAATCCGTCGCATACGAAAAATTAAATTATACTATCAACTCCCTAAACTATTGTTTATCATCTGCAAACTACGTACTTTTGCACGCCATTTTTAAGAGGCCAAAATAATGAATAACAAGACCAAAGGTTTTATCTATGGAGCCATTGCCGCTGCAAGCTACGGTATGAATCCTCTCTTCGCACTCCCGCTCTATGCTGCCGGCATGAGTGTAGATACTGTTTTATTCTACCGTTACGCATTTGCCGTAATCGTATTGGGTGTCTTGATGAAGTTGCAAGGGCAGTCTTTTACCCTTCGTAAAGCCGACATTCTCCCCTTGGTTATCATGGGACTGCTGTTTTCGTTTTCATCCCTGCTTCTATTCATGAGTTACAACTATATGGATGCCGGTATCGCTTCTACTATTCTATTCGTTTACCCGGTGATGGTAGCTGTGATTATGGGCGTCTTTTTCAAAGAGAAGATTTCTGCAATCACTATTTTTTCTATCTTGCTGGCGCTTTCAGGCATTGCCCTGCTCTATCAGGGAGATGGAAATAAACCGCTCTCCACCGCAGGAATTATTTTTGTTTTATTGTCGTCTCTCTCCTATGCCATTTACATCGTAGGAGTCAACCGATCTTCATTAAAGACATTACCGACCACCAAACTGACATTTTATGCTATATTATTCGGATTATCGGTTTACATAGTCCGTTTGAATTTCTGCACGGAATTGCAAATCATACCATCTCCCTTATTGTGGGCAGACGTCTTGGCTCTGGCCATTCTCCCCACTGCCGTGTCATTGATATGCACCGCATTAGCCATTCATTATATAGGCTCCACTCCTACTGCAATACTCGGTGCACTGGAGCCTGTGACAGCGTTATTTTTCGGGGTTCTCCTGTTTCACGAAAAACTGACTCCCCGATTGATGGTCGGTATTTTAATGATTATCACTGCCGTTACATTGATTATCATCGGCAGGTCGCTTATAAAAAAGATGAGTGTGCTGTTGCAGATAAGCAAAAAATAGTATACTTTTGCTAATCAATCAACCAAATAGCAACTTTAATTATCAAAAAATATGGTAGACGTAAAGACTTGCCTTGACAATGCACAAGAAAAAATGGATATGGCTATAATGTATCTCGAAGAAGCATTGGCACATATCCGCGCTGGAAAAGCGAGTACCCGACTGTTGGATGGTATCCGCGTAGACTCTTACGGAAGTATGGTTCCTATCAGTAATGTAGCAGCCGTAACTACTCCCGACGCTCGAAGTATCACCATCAAACCTTGGGATAAAAGTATGTTTCGTGTCATCGAAAAAGCCATTATTGACTCCGACCTTGGCATTATGCCCGAAAATAATGGTGAAATTATCCGTATCGGTATTCCTCCTCTGACGGAAGAACGTCGTAAACAACTCGCTAAACAGTGTAAATCTGAAGGTGAAACTGCCAAAGTAAGTGTACGTAACGCTCGTCGTGATGGCATCGATGCACTGAAAAAAGCTGTGAAAGACGGGCTGGCAGAAGACGAACAGAAGAATGCTGAAGCCAAGTTACAGAAAATCCACGATAAGTATATCAAACAGATTGAAGATATGCTTGCTGACAAGGATAAAGAAATTATGACCGTTTAATGGGAAATGGAGAATGAAAAATGGAAAATGCAGCCCCACTGCCCATTAATCATTCTCCATTGTCCATTCTCCATTATCCATTAAATAAATGAAGGGATTAGTAATCAAGAACACGGGCAGTTGGTATCAGGTGAAGACCGACGACGGACAATTTATTGAATGTAAAATCAAAGGTAATTTCCGGTTAAAAGGTATTCGCAGCACCAATCCGGTAGCCGTGGGCGACCGCGTTCAGATTATACTCAACCAGGAAGGCACTGCCTTTATCAATGAAATAGAAGACAGAAAGAACTACATCATCCGCCGTTCTTCCAATCTTTCCAAACAGTCTCACATTCTTGCCGCTAACCTCGATCAATGTATGTTAGTGGTCACTGTCAACTATCCCGAAACATCCACTATTTTTATCGACCGTTTTCTCGCTTCTGCCGAAGCATATCGTGTACCTGTCAAACTGGTATTTAATAAGGTAGATGCATATAACGAGGAGGAACTCCATTATTTGGACGCTCTTATTAATCTCTATACACATATCGGTTATCCCTGTTTCAAAGTTTCTGCCAAGGACGGGGATGGAGTGGATGCCATAAAAAAAGACTTGGAAGGCAAGATCACACTTTTCTCCGGTCATTCGGGAGTTGGAAAATCGACACTTATCAATGCTATTTTACCGGGAACCAAAGTAAAAACCGGTGAAATCTCGACCTATCACAACAAAGGTATGCATACGACTACTTTTTCTGAAATGTTCTCCGTAGATGGGGATGGATATATTATCGATACACCGGGAATCAAAGGATTCGGCACATTCGATATGGAGGAGGAAGAAATCGGGCATTATTTCCCTGAAATATTCAAGGTTTCCGCTGATTGTAAATATGGTAACTGTACACATCGGCATGAGCCGGGATGTGCGGTGCGTGAGGCAGTGGAGAGACATCTTATTAGTGAGTCTCGTTATACTTCTTATCTGAATATGCTGGAGGATAAGGAGGAGGGGAAGTATCGGGCGGCATACTAATACTCAATAATCTACAAGAAATTACAGATAAAACAATTCCGAATTCTTCTATCATTAATTATTACGACCCAAAAGAAAGTTAACTTTCTTTTACACTATATTCGATTAAACCTTTCCTGCCGGGTGCCGTCTAATCATCAGAAGATATTATATAACATGCTATATATACTATACTAAACCATGAATAAAAAAACTAAATGGGGCATCATCATTCTTATCGGTGCCGGAATTATCGGTGGAGGAATTTACTCACAGTTACCCAAAACTAACGACGAACTGGCTGCTGCTGACAAGGTAAAAAATACCCAAAAGAATGGAAAAAAAATTCTGAACGTCAACGCCAAAGTGATAAAGCCTCAACTATTAACAGACGAATACACCACTACCGGCGTACTTCTGCCGGATGAAGAAGTTGATTTGTCTTTTGAGACTTCCGGAAAAGTAATAGAAATCAACTTCGAAGAAGGAACTCCCGTAAAAAAAGGACAACTTCTTGCCAAAGTCAACGACCGCCAGCTACAGGCACAACTTCAACGGTTGGTTTCACAACTAAAGTTAGCTGAGGACCGTGTATTCCGACAAGACGCTCTGCTCAAACGAGATGCAGTCAGTAAAGAGGCTTATGAACAAGTAAAGACTGACCTGGCAACTCTAAATGCTGATATAGAAATAGTAAAAGCGAACATTGCCCTAACCGAACTCCGTGCTCCATTTGACGGAATCATCGGACTTAGGCAAATCAGTGTCGGTTCATACGCTTCGCCGACAACCATTGTTGCCAAACTGACAAAGATTACTCCATTGAAAGTTGAATTCTCAGTACCGGAACGCTATGCAAGTCAGATTAAGAAAGGGACGAACCTGAATTTTAGAATTGAAGGAAAACTAGATGCCTTCAGCGCAAAGGTATATGCAGTAGAGTCAACGATTGACCCTAACCTGCATCAATACACAGCACGCGCACTTTATCCCAATACCAATCGTGCCCTGCTTCCCGGTCGATACACAAGTATACAATTGAAAAAAGAAGAAATTCCGAATGCGATCGCCATCCCAACGGAAGCTATTGTACCGGAGATGGGAAAGGATAAAGTTTTCTTGTATAAATCAGGAAAAGCTGAGCCTGTAGAAGTAACAACAGGCATTCGTACGGATGCTGAAGTACAAATTGTAAGAGGACTTCAAGTAGGAGATACCATTCTTACATCAGGAACACTGCAACTTCGTCTGGGACTTCCTGTTACATTGGACAATATTGACTAATACCTGCCATGCCTTATGAATATATCTGAATTAAGTATACGCCGTCCGGTATTAGCTACGGTACTGACAATCATTATTCTCCTCTTTGGCTTCATCGGATACAGTTATCTGGGTGTCCGTGAATATCCATCGGTGGACAACCCGATCATTTCTGTCAGTTGTTCTTATCCGGGGGCCAATGCCGACGTAATTGAAAACCAGATAACCGAGCCACTGGAACAAAATATTAATGGTATACCGGGCATCCGGTCTCTATCCAGCGTCAGCCAGCAGGGACAAAGCCGTATTACGGTAGAATTTGAACTTTCAGTCGACCTGGAAACTGCAGCAAATGACGTACGTGACAAAGTTTCCCGTGCCCAACGTTATCTGCCCCGAGACTGTGACCCACCGACTGTATCAAAAGCGGATGCCGATGCGATGCCCATTTTGATGGTTGCCCTCCAAAGCGACAAACGCTCACTGCTTGAATTAAGTGAGATTGCGGACCTAACTGTCAAAGAGCAATTGCAGACAATCTCTGATGTAAGTAGTGTATCCATTTGGGGTGAAAAGCGTTATTCCATGCGCCTTTGGCTCGATCCGGTCAAGATGGCGGGATACGGTATCACTCCGATTGATGTAAAGAATGCAGTAGACAATGAGAATGTCGAACTTCCTTCGGGTAGTATTGAAGGAAACACTACTGAGCTGACAATCCGTACGTTGGGATTAATGCATACCGCCGATGAGTTCAATGATCTTATTGTAAAAGAAGACAATAACCGTATCGTCCGCTTCAGCGATATCGGACGTGCAGAACTTGGGCCTGCCGACATCAAAAGTTACATGAAAATGAACGGTGTACCCATGGTAGGTGTTGTTGTTATTCCACAGCCAGGAGCCAATCACATCGAAATTGCCGATGCTGTGTACAAACGCATGGAACAGATGAAGAAGGACCTGCCGGAAGATGTGACGTATAGCTATGGTTTTGATAATACCAAATTTATCCGGGCATCTATCAATGAGGTAAAAGAGACTGTATATGTAGCCTTTATTCTGGTTATCATCATCATCTTCCTTTTCTTACGCGACTGGCGGGTGACGCTGGTTCCGTGCATCGTAATTCCCGTATCACTGATTGGAGCATTCTTCGTCATGTATCTTGCCGGATTCTCCATTAACGTACTTTCCATGCTTGCCATTGTGCTGGCCGTGGGACTGGTGGTGGATGACGCCATCGTAATGACGGAGAACATCTATATCCGTATCGAAAAAGGAATGAGTCCGAAAGAAGCGGGAATAGAAGGAGCCAAAGAGATCTTCTTTGCCGTTATTTCAACGACCATCACACTAGTTGCAGTATTCTTCCCGATTGTCTTTATGCAAGGTATGACAGGACGTTTGTTCCGGGAATTCAGTATTGTAATTTCGGGTTCTGTCATTATCTCTTCATTTGCGGCACTGACTTTCACACCGATGCTGGCCACGAAGTTACTCATCAAACGTGAGAAACAAAACTGGTTCTACACTAAAACAGAACCGTTTTTTGAAGGGATGAACCGATGGTACAGCCGTTCGCTCGCTGCTTTTTTGCGCAAGCGCTGGCTGGCACTTCCGTTCACTTTTATAACCATCTGCCTGATCGGCTTCTTATGGAATGCTATTCCGGCAGAAATGGCACCGCTTGAAGACCGGTCGCAAATCTCGATCAACACCCGAGGTGCGGAGGGTGTCACTTATGAATATATCCGGGACTATACCGAAGATATCAACCAGCTTGTAGATTCTATTCTGCCGGATGCGGAAGCGGTGACAGCACGTGTATCCAGTGGTAGCGGAAACGTACGCATTACACTGAAAGACATGAAAGACCGTGACTACACGCAGATGGAAGTTGCGGAAAAGATATCAAAGGCAGTTCAGAAAAAGACCATGGCACGCTCGTTCGTACAACAGCAGTCTTCTTTCGGCGGACGCCGGGGAAGTATGCCTGTTCAATACGTACTTCAGGCTACCAATCTTGAAAAACTGCAGGAGGTATTACCGCAGTTCATGGCCAAAGTATATGAGAATCCGGTTTTCCAGATGGCAGACGTAGACTTGAAGTTCAGCAAACCGGAAGCCCGCATCAAGATCAACCGTGACAAAGCAAGTGTAATGGGAGTCAGTACCAAAAACATCGCCCAAACGCTGCAATACGGATTGAGCGGCCAGCGTATGGGATATTTCTATATGAACGGAAAGCAGTATGAAATTTTGGGTGAAATCAACCGCCAGCAACGAAACAAGCCTGCCGACCTGAAAGCTATCTACATCCGCAGCAGCAATGGAGATATGATACAGCTGGATAATCTGATTGAGCTGGAAAACGGTATCGCTCCACCCAAACTGTACCGCTACAACCGATTTGTATCAGCCACAATTTCCGCCGGACTGGCTGACGGAAAGACCATCGGACAAGGACTGGATGAAATGGACAAGATTGCCAAAGAAACATTGGATGATACTTTCCGTACCGCATTATCCGGAGACTCCAAGGAATACCGTGAAAGTTCTTCGAGCCTGATGTTTGCCTTTATTTTGGCTATCCTTCTGATTTATCTGATTCTGGCAGCACAGTTTGAAAGTTTCAAGGACCCGTTAATAATCATGTTAACAGTGCCTTTGGCTATCGCCGGAGCCTTGGTATTCATGTATTTCGGAGATATCACAATGAATATTTTCAGCCAGATCGGTATTATCATGCTGATTGGTCTCGTGGCTAAAAACGGTATCCTGATCGTGGAATTCGCCAATCAGAAACAAGAAGCAGGCGAGGATAAAATGAGCGCCATCAAAGATGCCGCATTACAGCGTCTGCGCCCGATTCTAATGACAAGTGCTTCTACTGTACTGGGACTTATTCCATTGGCATTTGCCAGCGGAGAAGGCGCCAATCAGCGTATCGCCATGGGTACGGCTGTAGTAGGTGGTATGGTTGTTTCCACACTGCTTACTATGTATATCGTGCCGGCCATCTACAGTTATATTTCGACTAACCGAATCAAAATAACAAAAGAATGAAACAGAAAAGTATTTGCATGAAACAAATCATATACATAGTTACCGCATGTGTCTTCGTATTAGTTTCTCCAGTGAAGGCACAGCGAATCTATTCCTTAAAAGACTGCCTGGAAGAAGGGCTGCAAAACAATTATTCTCTGCGCATCGTCCATAACGAAGAACAGATCAGCAAGAATAACGCGACACTCGGAAATGCAGGTTATCTGCCTACTTTGGACTTTTCTGCCGGATATACCGGAAACCTGGACAACATCGAGACGAAAGCCCGTGCCACCGGAGAGGTCACCAAAAATAATGGAGTCTACGACCAGACAGTTAACGTCGGCCTCAACCTCAACTGGACCATCTTCGACGGATTCAATATCAGCACTACGTACAAGCAACTAAAGGAACTGGAACGGCAGGGCGAAATCAATACCCGCATTGCCATTGAAGACTTCATCGCCGATCTTGCCTCGGAATACTACAACTTCATCCAGCAAAAGATCCGTTTGAAGAACTTTCATTATGCGATGTCACTTTCCAAAGAACGCTTGCGTATAGCAGAAGCGAGCCATCTTGTCGGTAAATTCTCAGGTTTGGATTATCAGCAAGCCAAAGTGGACTTCAATGCGGACAGTGCCCAATACATCAAGCAACAGGAATTGCTGCACTCCTCACGCATCCAACTTAATGAATTGATGGCCAACAATAATGTAAATCAGATTATCGTCATCAAAGATTCTACCATTGACGTACACAGTGACTTACTGTTCGACGATTTATGGAATGCTACCTTATCCACCAATGCTTCTTTGCTGAAAGCCGACCAGAACACCGTACTGGCACAGCTGGATTACAAAAAGATCAACTCCCGCAACTATCCATACCTCAAACTGAATACCGGCTATGGATATACCTTTAATAAGTATGATATCAATGCAAATAGCAGAAGAGGCAACTTAGGCTTTAATGCCGGAGTTACTGTCGGTTTTAATATCTTCGACGGCAACCGCCGCCGTGAAAAGCGCAACGCAACCCTTGCCTTCAAGAATCGTCGTCTGGAACGACAGGAACTGGAGTTAGCCCTTCGTTCCGATCTCAGCAACTTGTGGCAAGCATACCGTAATAATCTTCAGCTGCTGAATCTGGAACGGCAGAATCTTGTGACTGCCAAAGACAATCATGATATCGCCATGGACCGTTATATACAGGGAGACCTTTCCGGTTTTGAAGTACGCGAGGCACAAAAGAGTCTGCTGGATGCCGAAGAACGTATTCTCTCGGCAGAATACAACACCAAACTTTGCGAAATCTCACTACTGCAAATCAGCGGAAAAATCACCAAATATCTGGAGCAATAAAACATTGATTCTCCTGTTTTCATTGGGCTAATCATCTGATAAAAGCGATTAGCCCAATTTTTATGCCATAAAGAACAGATATTACCCTTCATTCCCGACCTTTTCTTCTACATTTGCGCACCATAACATTCACTTAACAATAGAAGTCATGAGACAAACAGCCTTTTTCTTTCTGTTACTTTTCATTCAGACCGGAGTTTCAGCCCAAGCAACAGATTACAGGAAACAACAGAATTACAAAGAATGGGTACACCTCGCTCCCAAGTTCGATGATGCCTTTTTCCGGACAGAAGAAGCACAACGTATCGGAGACAATGTATTGCTATACCAGCAAGTCACCGGAGGGTGGCCCAAAAACATCTATATGCCGGCAGAACTGACTGAGCAGGAATATGCCAAAGCAAGGAATGCGAAAGAAGACGTCAACCAAAGTACCATTGACAACAACGCCACGACAACCGAAATTCAATATCTGGCCCGTCTTTATCAAGCTACACAAAAAGAGAAATACAAAGAAGGAGTACTGAAAGGTATCCAATATCTGCTCAAAGCACAATATGACAATGGCGGATGGCCTCAGTTTTATCCGCGTCCTACAGGATACTATATCCAAATCACCTACAATGATAACGCAATGGTCAGAGTCATGCAGCAGTTACGGGAAATCTACGAAAAGCAGTCCCCTTATACTTTCATCCCCGATGAAACCTGCCAGCAAGCACGTAAAGCCTTTGACAAAGGAATAGAATGTATCCTCCGGACACAGGTTCGCCAAAACGGGGAACTGACAGTATGGTGCGCGCAGCATGACCGCATCACACTGGAGCCCTGCAAGGCACGTGCATATGAGTTGCCTTCATTGAGCGGACAAGAATCTGACAATATCGTGCTTCTACTGATGTCTCTCCCCCATCCATCGGAAAAAGTAATTGAATCGATAGAATCAGCCGTCAAATGGTTCAAGAAGTCCGAAATAAAAGGAGTACAAAAAGAATACTTCACCAACAGTGACGGAAAAAGAGATTACCAGATGATCCCTTGCGAAGATTGTCCCGTACTATGGGCACGTTTTTATGAACTGGATACCAATCGTCCTTTCTTCTCCGATCGCGACGGAATTAAAAAATACGATATCTCAGAAATCGGACATGAACGCCGGAACGGATATAGCTGGTACAATAAAGACGGCAGCAAAGTACTGGCAAAATATGAGAAATGGAAGAAGGAATTAAATAGGAAATAATACCGGAGGATGCGATAAGAGGGGATGTCAAAAGTCAATAGTAACTAAACTCTCCTCCTTCCTGAAGGAGTTTAGTTACTATTGACTTTTGATAACCTCTCATCTATTTCTATTTTCTATGACTATCCTACTATATATTTAGCAACCTTTCCTGTACGATAGATCAGCCATACCAATCCCCATGAAACAGCGAAAGCAAGAATAGCGGCTACAGGTATCTGCAAACCAATCGGCATATTAATAGCTCTCATCAGCACGACCGACGGCCCTGTAAAGAAATAATGTATCATATAAATACCGAATCCGCAAACAGTGAGATTCGCCAATGCCTTTTTCATCCTTTCCGAGTTCACTTTTACTTTCTTTGCCAACATAAACACAGGTATCGTCATCATTACAACATTAAGAGAACAATAGGTAAAGAAGAGTTCCAGCATCTCATCCGTATATTCCGGCAATGCGGTTATATGCCTGAAACCTAAGAATGTCACCGCATAACCGACTGCAAACATCGGAATGCCAATCGCCAACGTTTTCTTCAAGCTCCATTCCAGATTTTTCAGATAATGCCCCAACAACAGATAGCCATTGAAACCGGCAAAAGCATACAGCATTCCAAAAGAGTTCCATGAACAGGTTCCCCATAAATAATTAGAAACAAACTGATAATAATAAGGAAGCAGCAAAGTTACCCCCCAAGCCAGCAGAAACATCAGTTTGGCACGTTCCGAAGCCTTCTCTACCCAAGCTGAGAAAACCGGCAAATACAGATACAGCCCGATAAGCAGATAAATATACCACATATGCACGGCTAAAATGGAGAAGTTGAACGGAATCATCAAAATATATTCCAAAGATACAGAGAATGATTGCTGCATCACTTCCTCTCCCGCATACGGGAAGAAATCAAGAATAATCTGAGGATTCAGTCCCAACAGGCCTGTAATCCAAGGGAACAGATTATAGAGCACCGACCATATCAGGAACGGATAAAAGACACGGGGAATACGTTTCTTGTAAAAAGTAGAAGCATCACCTCTTACAGGCAGAAGCAATGCACCGGTAATCATCACAAACAGAGGCACGCACGGACGCAGTACAGATCCGTAGATAGCACCCCAAAGTTTTATTTCTCCGATATTCGGAGCCGTGCCGGGATAAAAATTAAACGGATCGGTGCAATGACAGCAGACAACTGTAAACATCGCAATAAAACGAACGACATCCAGCCAAACAATATGCTGGTTCTTTTGATTGGATAAATTCATCACTAGTGGTTTCATGGTGTTTTAATTATTAGATAAGCAAGTTTATAAAAAAAGGGATACCCATACGAAAACTGACAGGTATCCCAAATGAATGTTTATGTAATCAACCGCAAGAATAACTTGCCATTACTTATTACTTGTTACTTATTACTTGTTATTTGGCACAACGTGGTTTAATCTGTTTGAAGAAGTCATTTCCTTTGTCATCTACCAGAATAAATGCCGGGAAATCTTCCACTTCAATTTTCCAGATTGCTTCCATACCCAGTTCCGGATATTCTACGCACTCAATGCTCTTGATGTTGTTCTGAGCAAGGATTGCAGCCGGTCCGCCGATAGAACCCAGATAGAAGCCGCCATATTTCTGACAAGCATCTGTAACCTGCTGGCTACGGTTACCTTTCGCCAACATAACCATGCTACCACCGTGGCTCTGGAACAACTCAACATACGAGTCCATACGTCCGGCAGTTGTCGGTCCCATTGAACCGCAAGCCATGCCAGCCGGAGTCTTGGCCGGACCAGCATAGTAAATAGGATGATCCTTGATATACTGAGGTAAATCTTCTCCACGATCCAGACGTTCTTTCAGTTTAGCGTGAGCGATGTCACGGCCAACGATGATAGTACCGTTCAGTGACAGACGAGTAGATACAGGATATTTGGTCAGTTCTTTCAGAATCTCAGCCATCGGACGGTTCAGATCAATCTTCACGACATCACCTTCACCAGCCTGACGCAATTCTGCCGGAATCAGACTACCCGGATTTGAATCCAGTTTCTCAATCCAGATACCATCTTTATTGATTTTACATTTGATGTTACGGTCGGCAGAACAAGATACGCCCAGACCTACCGGACAAGAAGCACCGTGACGAGGCAGACGAATGATACGAACATCATGTGCCAGATATTTACCGCCGAATTGTGCACCCAGACCGATCTTGTGAGCTTCTTCCAGTACTTGTTTTTCCAGTTCGATATCACGGAAAGCACGGCCAAATTCATTTCCCGTAGTCGGCAGATTATCGTAGAAATGAGTAGACGCCAGTTTCACTGTCAGCAGGTTCTTCTCAGCAGAAGTACCGCCGATCACAAAAGCGATATGATAAGGAGGACAAGCGGCAGTTCCCAGAGTCTTCATTTTTTCCACCAGGAACGGAACCAGTGTACCAGGGTTCAAAATTGCTTTTGTTTCCTGATACAGATATGTTTTGTTGGCAGAACCACCACCTTTCGTTACGCAGAGGAATTCGTATTCCATGCCTTCGGTAGCTTCGATGTCAATCTGTGCAGGCAGGTTACATTTTGTATTTACCTCATCATACATATTCAGAGGCGCATTCTGAGAGTAACGCAGGTTTTCTTCGGTATATGTTTTGTAAACACCCAGTGACAGAGCTTCCTCGTCGGTATAGCCGGTCCACACTTGCTGTCCCTTTTCACCGTGGATAATAGCAGTACCGGTATCCTGACAGAATGGAAGTACACCTTTGGCAGCCACTTCCGCATTACGCAGGAAAGTCAGTGCTACGTACTTATCGTTCTCGCTGGCTTCCGGATCACTCAGAATCTTAGCAACCTGTTCATTGTGCGAACGGCGAAGCATGAATGACACATCACGAAAAGCTGCATTTGCCATCGCAGTCAAGCCTTCTTTCTCAATTTTCAGGATAGGATTTCCTTCAAACTCGCTTACCGATACATAGTCTTTTGTAAGCAGATAATACTCAGTGGTATCTTTTCCCTTTTCAAACATGGGCTGATACTTAAACGGAGGTGTTGCCATAATTTCTTATTTTATTACGTAATGTTAGTTAGTGAGGCAAAGGTAGTAATTAAAAATAAAGAATGATAACGGAAGAATGAAGAATTAAGAATGAATAACGCAGAAAGGAACTATGCCCACCGCAACAAGAATTTATTCTCATTGCAGTGAGAACTTTTTCTCATGCCTATGAGTATTTTTTCTCACTGCGATGAGAAAATTTTCTCATTGTGGTGAGAATTTTTTCTCATCGAGATGAGAATGGTCTGAGAACTTTAGATCACGATAACTACTGTTAATGAGGCGACTAACCAATAAGCCGACTTTAGATTTTACTCTTGAATGGACCCGATTCTTTTGATCAATTCATTGCCAAGCGCAGTTTTGTCCTCAATATGCTTCAAGACAGCCGTCACAAACGTGTTACTTTCAAAATCACCACGTACTTGTTCGAAGTCCTGCTTCATTTCATCGTGAGAACCATCGGCTCCGAATCCTGTCATCGAAGACAGCGAGAACTCTTTGCGAGCATCATCATATACCATTTTATCAAGACCGACTACCGCCTCTTTCCACGCTTTTACGATACGGATTATGTCCTGTGCCGTTATTTCGTCCGGATTCAAGCCGTAAAACTCCTGAATCTTGTTGTAAGCCCAGGTCCATTCATACGTATAATAATTCTCATGCATTTCCGCAAAGCTGGCGTTGATGGACTTTAACCGGTTGACAGAACCATTTTCGATGCCATCGAGCAGACGGTCTATTTCACTCTTAGGAGCGATCAGTCCAGACATATCCACCCATTCGCCGGTTCCGATTTCCGTGTCCGGTTTCAGACGCTGGCGTATTTCTTCGTTACTCTGGAAATTAATGCCTTCCAGGCGTTTTATGATGGAGTTACCCAAAAACTTATGAATAGCGATCTCATAAAAACGGATACCATTATTTAAAGAGGAGTTCTTGATCTTTGCGCTCTGATAGGAATAGATTTCAGATGTTTCGCCGGATACCCGCTTAAGCTCTTTCAGAATAGAACGTCCCTTGAACATTTTCTGAATGGTGTATGGACTCAGAAGATTATAATTGATATAATCCAATCGGTTCGGGTCTTTCCGCTTGTCACGTTTCGGCCACTTCTGAGCATCGCGAATGGTACCCACACTTCTCAGATTCACTCCCGGAACCAGATAAGTCGTGTTCCGTTGCTCAATCAGATAAGAGAAAGGAAGATTGGAGGTATCGGCATGATTAACGTGGCGTCCCATTACCAGAGAAAAGGCTCCGACACGTGCCGGCCATAAGATATAGGAGTCGGAGGTTGTTTTAGCCCCTCTTTCCATGGTTCCCTGATGGATAGGCCCCAGTTTATACATATGGTTGCTCTGATTCGATCCCGATCCCGCATTCATAAACGAGAACATACCGGCAATCAATAAAGTCGATTTGTGGTGAGTCACCGTGAAAGGTCCCGCAAAGATGGCGCATGCCTCCCCGTTCTCTCCCTGGCAGTTACTGAAAAACAAGGAATCGGAGGCTGAATAGTTATGTCCCAGTTTGCAAGACTGACCGACAAAACAACGGGTCAGCATCGTTCCGTCATCTACTTCGGAACCGGAAGAGATAATGAAATCATCACATATTACTCCATGCCCGATATGCACTGGCGCTGTCACATTACTGTTGACGCTACCGTTTGTCAAACGGCAAGTACCGCAGATATGGCAATAATCACCGATCCGTACATTCTTGATAGACCCTGTGTTCAGAATCATCACATGATCACCTATACTACCTACCGCAGAAGCATGCTTGTTGGAATAATAATCGGCAATCGCCTTCATGCGATTAATCAGTTCCGGACGGTGACGATACAATGCAAGTATGTATGCCTGGTGTGCCGACAATTTATCATTGATCAGCACTTCACGTCCGCCCGTTTCATTGAGCACTGTCGCTTCCACCCCATTACCAAAGGTGCTTAGCCCGTCTACCAAAATGATATCCACATTTTCAATGAAGGTATCATTTCCGATTTCATAATTAGCAATGTAGTTTTGAATGTTTTCAATGCAGCAGTTATCCCCCACTACCACATTGTGCAGAGTTACATGACGGAGTCCCGAATGTTTTCTGATCCCTCCGGGCAGTGTAAATTCGGCATCAAATACGCCTAATTTCACTTCACCCGAAAAGCGGGTATGGTGAACATACTCACAGTTAAACCCCTCGGCAACCAAAACATTTCCCCAATCATCAGCCAGACACGACTGGCTCTTCAACTGAAGCACTTCGTCCTCAGTCAATTTACGATAGTCTTTCATATAGATAAAAATAGATATGTACCGCCTCCCCCAATCAGTAAGCGGTACATTGATTATTATTCTTCCTCTTCGTAAGTCTGATAAAGAAAATCGTTATAGGGGTACTTTTGAACATGCAATTCTTTCACTCGCTGATAAACTACATCTTTCAGTTCGTCTATATTGATTCGTTCGCGGGCGGAAATAAAGAGGCAGTTGTCTTCCATCTTTGCCATCCACGTCTTCATCAGTTCTTCGAGTGTTAAGTTTTCCTTTGTTCGGGGGGTAAGGTCGTCCGGCGCTTTCTCCACGTAGGTGTAGGCGTCTATTTTATTGAATATAAGTATCATGGGTTTGCCACCGCCGCCAATGTCGGCAAGTGTCTTGTTCACCACTTCGATCTGTTCTTCAAATCCGGGGTGAGAGATGTCTACTACATGCACCAGTAAATCGGCTTCACGCACCTCATCCAAAGTCGATTTGAATGAGTCTACCAGGTCAGTGGGCAACTTACGGATAAATCCGACTGTGTCCGACAGAAGAAATGGCAGGTTATCGATGATCACTTTGCGTACTGTTGTATCGAGCGTAGCGAACAGCTTGTTTTCGGCAAACACTTCGCTCTTTGCCAGCAAGTTCATGATGGTCGATTTTCCAACATTTGTATAGCCGACCAATGCGACACGGATCATGCGTCCGCGGTTCTTACGCTGAGTGGCTTTCTGTTTGTCTATTTCCGCCAGACGTTCTTTCAACAATGACATACGGTTGAGGATGATACGGCGGTCCATTTCGAGCTGCGTTTCACCCGGTCCGCGAAGTCCCACAGAACCTCCTTTACCGCTTCCGCTACCGGAGCCACCACCCTGACGTTCCAAGTGGGTCCAGAGTCGTTGCAAACGCGGTAACATGTATTTGTACTGAGCCAGTTCCACCTGCGTTTTCGCATTGGCAGTCTGTGCACGCATCGCAAATATATCGAGGATCAATGAAGTACGGTCTAGTATCTTTACTTTCAGTTCGGCTTCAATGTTACGTATTTGTTTCGCGGAAAGTTCATCGTCAAAGATGACCATTCCCACTTCACGTTCTTCTTCCTCTTCTGTCCGTATATATTGTCTGATCTCTTCCAGTTTTCCTTTTCCGACATAAGTAACCGAATTGGCTGTCGGTAATTTCTGTGTAAATCGTTTCACTACCTCCGCCCCAGCCGTCTCAGCAAGGAAAGCCAATTCATCCAGATACTCGTTCGTTTTCCGCTCATCCTGCATCTGGGTAATGAGTCCGACAAGTACTGCGGTTTCTACTTTGGCTTCGGATATTATAAATTCTTTCATTCTTTAACTTCTACTATATAAATCTAAATATGGTCGCAAATATAACAAAAAAAAAGAGGACAATGTTGTATTGTCCTCTTTTTCGTAACCATTTATAGTAATTCAATTATAAATCAAACCATAACTTTTCCCAAATCTTCGGAGATTCTTTCGGTGCATTGATATTAGCAGTCATCTCTTCCGGGCTATACTCCCATCTTCTGATCAGTTCTTTTGAAGTTGCATCTTCCGGCACTTGTAAGGTCGGGACTTCATTTCCAGCAGTACCAGAACGTCTCCACTGTACAAACTCCTCAAACGGACGATCCATTAAATCAATCCACTGCTGCATATGAATCTCATACAGTGCTTTCTCCTGAGTCAGCGCTGTCAATTCCGGCAAACCTGTAACATATGTATCAATATCCGCTTCCGCTACTCCATAAAATGCACATGCTTCCCGAATGCCTTTCTTATACAATTCATTAGCCTTCGACAAATTCTGAGCAACTCCCAAACCGCGCGCATAAGCTTCCGCTTCCAGAAGCAACTGCTCCTGGCAAGAGTATATTAACTCCGGTGCATCTTTTCTGAAAAGATAACTGCTCACAACAGATGATAACATATTATCTTTGTCATCAGTAACAGCAGGTTCACGGTTACCTAAGCCTCTATATACACCGTCGGCACCCGGTTCAAAATAACAAGGAATACGGGGGTCATTACGTTCCTGCATCGGCTTCAGCATATAGTTGCTGGCAAAAAACAATATCTGTGTACCGCCAACCAATTCTATAAGTTCATACTTAGGATTCTGGTTACCCGGTTCTGCAGAATAAGGGAACACCAAATTATCTGATGCTGATGATACCATGCCTCCAGCCTGTAACAACGTACCAATGGCAGTAGCTTTAGAAGGATCTTTGTCCACCATAACCATCAGTGTTCTGAACTTTAAAGATTTGGCCAAAGTCATCCATTTATTCATATCACCTTTATAATAGATATCGTATTCATCAATCGCATTGACATCATTCAAATCCATGATCTGCAGTGCTTCATCAAGCAATGACAACACCCCATTCAATACACTTTCCTGAGAATCAAATTTCGGATACTTAATTGTTCCGTTCCAAGATTCAGTGAAAGGGATATCCCCCCATAGCATCGTCGCTTCATACATATGTTCAGCCAACAGAATCTTACACTGTGCAATAGCATTGTGATTCACCGGATCTGCTTCTTCCGCATTTTTAATAGCCAGCATCAAGTTATTACCACCGACAGAGTAGTAATGTTTCCACGTATTTCCTGTACTATAAGGGGAAATGGTATATACCGATTCATCCCAGCCACCATAATCAAGTCCACCGTCAACCTGACACTGTGAACTCATTGATAACGGAATATAGAAGTCACCACCGGTACGTGTTCCGGCCCAGTTTACGGCTACATAGTTAAACAAATATCCGGGATCAACTTTCTCGGCAGTATTGGGGTCATGGTTGATATCAAGCCAGTCGCTGCATGAAGTAAATAACCCACATGTCAAAGCGCTCAATGCATATGCTAATATTTTCTTTTTCATAATCATGTTCGTTTAATTCTTACAATGTTAGTCTGAGATTAAATCCGAAACTTCTGGTAGAAGGGATACTGTTAAACTCTACACCGCCTCCGATCTGAGAAGGACCGAAGAAGTTAGCTTCCGGATCAATATGCGGCACATGATCTTTGATGATCCATAAGTTACGTGCCTCGAAGCCTAAATCCAATGATTTAACAAAGAAACTCTTAAACCATTTACGCGGAAAACTATAGGACAATTGCACTTCTCTAAGTTTCACAAATGATGCATTATAGATATTTCCTTCATTATTACTGGAGTTCGCCACATGCTGCCAGTAGTCCTGCATACTCTTCACCGGAACATCATTAGGTCTGTAAGTTCCGTCATCCTGAAGAATAACACCCGGTTCAATAAAAGAGGCATCTTCACGGTGAGCCACTGTTTCTGCAGCCAAACCACTGCTTCTCAAATTAGCTACTGTTTCCGAATATAAGGAACCTCCATGACGGATATCAATCAAGAAACTAAAAGTCAGCCCTTTATAAGTAAGTGTATTGTTGATACCCATTGTAAAGTCAGGATAAACGTCTCCCAAACGTACGTTATTGACTGTTTCTCTCAAACCTGTCTTAGAGTTGATTACATAATTACCTTGATCATCACGCTTCCAGGCAGTACCGTACAAACCGAACGAATCACCTTTGGCAGCCTTAATCTGCAAACCACTCAATCCGCTAGTCAATGTATATTCATCAAGTCCTTCAGCCAACTCTTCTACAGTCTGCTTATTAGAAGCAAACGTTGCATCCAAGTCCCATTTAAAGTTACGTGTTTCTACAGGAGTCAAGCCCAAAGTTACTTCGACACCCTTATTGGCAATCTTTCCGGCATTGATATTATTAGCAAAGTAACCTGTTGATAACGGGACATCAATACTTACAATCTGATTCTTTGTGATATTGCTATAATAAGTCATATCCAAACGAATCTTTCCACCAAAAAAACGTAAATCAGCTCCGACTTCGAATGAACTTTGGTTCTGAGGTTTCAAGTTTTCATTCGGCAGAACACGAGGCCCGGTAAAACCAACCAGTCCCATGTGTGGGAAAGTATTGACATTACCCAGATATTGCAAAAAGTAAGTACTAGCTGGAGTATATTTAAATGCCAAATTGTACGGATCTTCGTCACTACCCACATTCGCATAACTTAAACGAATCTTACCGTAATTCAGGATGTCTTTATTCTCCATCAATTCTGTGAAAATAAAGCTACCGCTGATAGATGGATAGAAATAAGAACGGTTATTAATAGGCAGAGTAGACGACCAGTCATTACGTCCTGTTACATTAATAAAAAGCATATCTTTGTATCCCAAGCTAATATCTCCGTATAAACCGACAAGACGTTTCTTTTCATAATAATTCACCGGAGTAGTAGATTTCGCATTAGTATATGTATACAATCCGTCAACTACCAGGTTCTGAGCTTGTACATTTTCATTCTTCCATTCTTCCTGATAGAGATTATGACCTACCATCGCCTTAAAATGATAATCATTGGCAAAAGTCTTCTCATAGGAAACCATTAAGTCATTATTTATAATTCTTTTATACAAATTCCAAGTCTGAAACTTACCATTTAAGGCTCCTACAGTACCCTTTGCGTAAAGTTTACGTCTTCCTTCTGTATAGAAGTCAGTTCCGGCATTGTTAGTGATAGTCAATCCTTCAATCGGCTTATAAGTCAATGTGATATTACCGATCATACGATCCAGATTATTGGTAAATTTATTCTTATTAATAATCCAGTACGGATTATTACTTTTGCCTTCCGGATCCAACGTAACCTGTTTGCCATTTTCATCAATCCAGTTCTGCTTAATATCATGAATATCAATCGTTCTTGGCAATCCATTGATTAAAGGAATCAGCAAGTTGCTATCATTTGCCCCCTGTGCCGGACGACCTTCAGAATCTGAACGTATATATTGGGCAGAGATGCGTCCTGTGAAGTTGCTAGTAAAGTTCATACCTGCATTCACAGAGAATGCATATTTGTTATAGTCAGAACCTGGCACAACACCGGTCTGATTAGTAGAAGTAAAGCTCAAACGGAAATCAGCCTTTTCACCACCTCCGGCTACTGACACATTATTAATATAGCTCATTCCGGTTTCATAGAAATCCTTCACATTATCAGGATTTGCTTTCAAGGTCACTTTATCTCCTTTATAATCTGTAAATTGCTGATCTTGTACCGATGAAATCTTCGGTCCCCATCCATTCAGCATTTTTACATTATATACTCCGTAGCTACCTTGTGCATACTCATTCTGGAAATCAGGCAATTTAAGTACATTCTCAAATCGTGTTGAAGAGTTTACCGTAACAAATACCGGTGAATTCTTCTTCCCTTTCTTAGTAGTAATAACAATTGCACCGTCTTTTGCACGTGCTCCATACAATGCAGTTGCAGCTGCACCCTTCAATACGTTAATAGATTCAATATCGTCAGAGTTGATATCTCCTGCACGGTTACCTACATCGACTATACCATTGGTTCTGTCAGGATTGTAAGAACCATTGTCAATAGGAAGTCCGTCAATAATAAATAAAGGGGAAGAAACTGTGCCAATAGAGGAAGCACCACGAATCTGTATACTTGAACTACCACCTACCGTTCCAGACGACTGTGCAATTTGCAAACCTGCAATCTTACCGGACAATGAATTAAGCACATTACTTTCACGCGCTTTAGTTATCTCATCTCCTTTTACACTGGATACTGCATAACCTAAAGATTTTTCAGATCGCTTAATACCCATAGCTGTTACCACTACCTCTTCAAGATTCTGAGAATCAGACTTTAACAAAACTTTCAAAGTAGGTTTGATTACGACTTCTTGTGTTTGCATACCAATATACGAAATCTGCAAAGTCTTTGCAGAACTAATTCTTTATATAAAGTGTTGATTATTATAATAATGAGAAATATAAACCTAATCGTCATATATGTTATTGTATCCATATATAAACGTGATAATCAATTATTTATCAGCATTATAACTACCCTTTTCTTTAACGAATGATACCCTGTTTCTATCCATTTCAATCATTTAGTTCATTCATTATAAGAAAGTTATGTCTTTATTTTATTTATATGAGGTATTATTATTGGATACTATTTTTATATTTCCCGAATATTTCTCACCACCAATTATAATGAATGATTACTTTTTTGGCGTGATAGTAGAAAAAGATCAAATCTGAAGAAAAGCATATTTAGTTATGGTATAATTCAAAATATGCAGAACCTGCTTGGGAGAATGACAAAAATCGGCAGGATTTTAAAACAGCAGATCTACGGATGAAATACATCTGTCCGTTTTTTGTTTCCTTGTGCTATATGATTACTTATATCAGCTTGCACCTTTGAATATAAAAGAAATATTTAGTTTCGATATGATATATTTCCCTGTGACAGGAAAGTCTATCAGTTAGAACAGAATTAGAAATTAAAACTACTTTTGGCTCTTCCTTTTAAAGCAATTAGATGTTCCTCGGTGAGTAACGATCTGTTCCTTTTAAAGGAACGGATCGTTCCTTTAAAAGGAAAGAGTCCTGACATTGCACTTTTTATGTATATTACAGTCATTTATATGCGACAAATCATTTGTAAATTGCATATTCTTACATTGATTTATGCATTATTTCTGCCATATTGTTAGATTTTGAATCAACTCTGTTGAAACCAATCTTAAAAACAGGACATTTCCAGACAATCACTGCCTAGCTTTTTGGTCTATTAGCTAATTTTGAATAGGCTGCTTTCTCAAGGTCATGCACAATAGTCATGTCCATGATATTTGCATATACCTGAGTTGTCTTCACACTTTTGTGTCCCAGCAGCTTTTGTACAGTCGTTATATTTGCACCACTATATATCAATAAGGTGGCGTTTGTATGTCGGGCTGTATGGAATGATATCCGTTTGTCTATTTCTGCCAGCCTGGCTAATGCATTCAAGTCTTTATTCACATTAGAGTTATCTTTCAGCTTGAAGAATCCGTTTAAATCGTCTTTGTAGTTCTCCAACACCCGCAGTCCTTTACCTTCAAATAATAAATATAAAGGAAGGCGCACATCAATACCTGTTTTAACGGACTTGTAGATCAGCCACGTCTCCTGATGGAGTTCGACAATATTCGCGGCAGTCAGATTTATAAAATCAGAGTACCGCAAACCGGCGTAACAACAAAATAAAAAGGCATCTTTTGACTTTTGTAACTTCGTAAACTTCCCTTCCAGATTCACCTCCTCCATTTTATTCAGCTCTTCCGGCGACAAGTGCGTATGACTTCCTTCTATGCTTTTGATTTTATATTTTCTGAAAGCATACTTCTGAATATCCATATACTCTTTATTTATAGCTACATTCACATATCGTTTTAAATGCTTCATATGCTTGGCGATGGTATTGAGATGATACCCCTTGGACTGCAGATAATTATCAAATGAAGACACAAATTCGAATGTCAAATCAGTGAATACAATGTCCTTTTTATACTCTTGCAGCAATTCTAAAGTGGAAAGATGATTCTGCCTGGTGCTCTCTTTTAAAGAAGAGTTGTTGACCTCCTCTTTAAAAAAGGTCAGAAATGAATTCCCATTATTTTCCGGTTTTTCAATAGAGTCTTTCAACGAATCCAAGGATATCGATCTTCTCTGTTGCCATAATCCCAGTTCTTTCTGCTCAATGTCAGCTATAAAATCATATAGCATTCGATTTAATGCATCTGAATTAGGATGGTTCTTTACCATTCTACGTTTTACGTCCCACTGGTCTGGTTTGAGGTACACCCTGGTTGAGAAGTACATTTTTCTCCTGTTTAAGTAAGCTTCTACTTGTACCAATGCCATTCCTTTTTTGTTCAGCTTCTTTTTTCTGTTAAACACAAGGCTGTAACTAATCTTCTTCATTCTATTGTCTTTTAGTTAATACTAAGAACAAAATAAACTAAGTTCTGTGCTATAATTAAGGTTGAACCTGCATTAATTTCTGCAAAAATTAAAATTCAATAATTAAGTATTTACATAACTTTAATTTAAATGCTATTTTTTTATCGTCATTTCTTCATAATAAATCAAAAAGAAACGTTTGCAGGGTAGTTTTATATCCAAAAACAAGCAAATAGAATGTTAATTACTACACTTTGCATTCACAAAGTGACATTCCATGCTTGATAAATCACAATATTTATAGCAAATAAAGATGTTTATCAGCATATTTTCGATGTTATAAATAACAATATGTTATATATACAACCTTTTTTTATCAAATTAATTGTTAGTTTCATATTTATTAATAATTTTGCAACTTGTTAGAGTATAGAGACAATTAATGTAAAGTTGAACTTTAAGAGAGAATTTATGAAAAGAAAATTAATGCTGTTATTGGCATGCCTTTTTGTGGGCATAAGCCTAGTAACTGCTCAGACTCAGAAAGTCACAGGCGTTGTGATTTCTGAAGAAGATGGGCAACCAGTTGTTGGAGCCTCTGTGTTGGTAAAAGGTACTACTCAAGGTACAATCACAGACATCGATGGTAATTTTAATTTGGCGAACGTACCAAGTTCTGCAAAGACTTTGCAGATTTCGTATATTGGTATGCAAACACAAGAAGTGGCAATCAAGCCAATGGTGAAAGTTACACTGAAATCAGATGCACAAAATCTTGATGAGGTTATTGTTGTGGCTTATGGTACTGCGAAGAAGTCTTCATTCACAGGATCAGCTGCTGTCATTAAGGCAGATAAAATCGTTTCCGGTTCCAAAGAATCTTTTGACAAGGCATTGTCCGGTAAAATGGCAGGTGTGCGCACAGCCTCAGCAACTGGTGACCCAGGGTCTATGGCCGAAATCAACATTCGCGGTGTCGGTTCTATCAGTGCTTCTAAAAGCCCGTTGTATGTTATTGACGGTATCGTAACAAAGGCTGATGACGACATGAACTACTACGGTAAGACTCAAAGCGTATTGAGTACACTGAATCCTGAAGACATTGAGAGCATGACTGTTCTGAAAGATGCCGCTGCTGCTTCATTGTACGGTTCACGTGCCGCAAACGGTGTTATCATCATTACCACAAAGAAAGGTAAAGAAGGAAAAACGAATGTCAGCTATTCAGGTGAAGTAGGCTGGAACAAGATGGCTGTAAATGCTTTCAATATGATGGGATCAGCCGACTTGATTGACTACACTCGCGAATCATTAGCCAACTGTCTGGTTACTTACGGAATAACAGATAGCAAACAAGCAGCATTGAACAACATCGATAACGGAGGTGATATGTTCATTCCTCTGCTCGACTCACCGGCTACTGTTGCTGACTTTATCCATGACCCATCCGGTAAAGTAAATACGAACTGGAAGAAAGAAATCTATCGTACTGCTTTCACTCAAGATCACCAGGTATCTATCAACGGCGGTTCGTCAAAGACTCAGTTCTATGCCGGAGTTGGCTACAATAAGAGCGAGGGTATCGTTCTTGGTAGTGACTTCGAACGTATCTCCGGTCGTCTGAACGTTAATCACAAAGTAAATAACTGGCTGAACGTAGCTCTCAAGCAAATGATAGCCGCTACATCGCAAGATGGTTTCCGCGATCAGGGAGATCAGGCTCAAGGAATGGGTACTTCTTCTCCGATAGGTATTTTATTCGCAATGGACCCGACTGCTCCGGTAAAGAATGAAGATGGTTCATATAATAAAAATGCAGCATGGGGTAAAGTTACCAACCCGCATCTGATGCTAGGTGGTAAAGACAGCGATACAGCTCTGGAGTGGATTCAGACCAAAATGTTCCGTAGCATGACCAATGCAGATGTAACAATCAAATTCTGTGATAAGTTATCACTTAACTCTATCTTTGGTTATGACTATGTAGACAACAAGCACTTTGAATATTGGGATCGCAACAGTGTTAACGGTGGTTCCGTCAGCGGAATGGGTTCTCGTTATACCTTCGAAAGCCGCGTAGCTACCAGCTCTTCTACATTAAACTACACGGATACTTTTAAAGATATGCACAATCTGAACTTGATGGCCGGTTTCGAAGTTGAAAACAGAGACCTGCTGCAGATTGTAACTGTTGCCAAACGTTATTCAAGCCACTATCCCGAATTGGCCAACGGACAACCGGACCAAGCTGCAAGTTCAACCTTGGGAGCCGGCATGATGTCATATTTCGCAAGTGGCAATTATAACTATGATAACAAGTATTATCTTTCTGCCAGTTTCCGTCGTGATGGTTCGTCACGTTTGAGTGAAGACAATCGTTGGGCTAGTTTCTGGTCTGTATCCGGTGCATGGAGAATGAGTAAAGAAGGATTTATGCAAGATATGCCGTTATTTACCGACTTCAAGATCAAAGCATCTTATGGTACAAACGGTAACTTGCCCTCAGATTACTATGGTTACATGGACCTGTATACAGGTTCCGGATACGGAAGTGCTCCTGCTATTTACTGGTCAAGAATGGCAAACGACAAATTAAGCTGGGAAAAATCCAAGAACTTCAATATGGGAATTGAATGGAATATGTACGACCGCGTAAATCTGTCTCTGGAATATTACAATAAGAAGACTACGGATTTGCTGTTCGAAGTACCTACTTCATTAATCACCGGCTTTGACTCCCGTTGGGAAAATCTGGGTGCATTGAAGAACGACGGTTTCGAATTGGAACTCAATTCTAAAAATATCAGCAACAAGAACTTTACATGGACTTCAAACTTCAACCTGACTTACCAACGTGCATTGGTAGACAAACTTCCTGAAGGAAAAGATATCCAGTATGGAGACGGAGAAATGTATCTGCACCGTGAGGGAGAGTCAATGTATACATTCTATCTGCCCGAATGGAAAGGTGTAAATCCTGAAACAGGTTTGGGAGAATTCTGGTTAGATCCTGAAGATCACTCAAAGGGAGTGGTAAATGACTACTCCGAAGCAGGTAAGGGAATTGTAGGAAAAGCATTGCCTGATGTTATCGGTGGATTCAGCAACACTTTCACATACAAAGACTTTGACCTGTCATTCCTGATCACTTATCAGTTTGGTGGTGACATGTTCGATTATCCGGGATATTTCTCTCATCATGATGGCGTAAGAATCGGTTCCATGAACCTGTCAGAAGATGTAGCCGGGAACTACTGGAAAAATCCGGGTGATAAAGTAGACAACCCGATGCCTATCTATGCCAACCCTTATCGTTGGGACAGATTCTCAAGCCGCACAATCAAATCGACTGACAATATTCGTCTGAGAGAAATGACAGTAGGATATACTCTGCCGGTATTGAAGAAGCACATTTCCAACTTCCGCATCTACTTCAGAGCAAACAATCTGGCTATGTTGTGGTCGAAGACTAAAAACATTGACCCGGATGTAGCGATCAATGGTTATCGTCAGGCAGATACACCGGCATTGAGAAGCTGTGTATTCGGCATTAATATCAAATTATAATCTATAAACAGACTGAATAATGAAAAAAATATATTTACCCATTCTATTACTGACGTTGGCAGTATCCTCATGCGATACTTTCGACAAAGTGCCTTCCAGTGAATGGCCTTCAGAAGGTGCTATTAAGACTCTCGAAGATTTACAGTTTGCAGTTAACGGTGTTTATGAGTCTCAGACTTCTTCTATAGACGCGGGAACTAATCCACGTGGCAGCTACGCAGGTGATTTCTTCTTGTACGCCGACCAAAGAGGCAGCGACTTCAAAGCCATCGGTAGCAATAAGCAAACAGTTGATGTATATGCCTACCAGGCTACTAAGAACAGTTCTGATTCATACTATTTCTACAAACGCTTTTATCTTTCTCTGGCAAGAATAAACAAAGTTTTGGAGGGAGTTAAGAAATCCGGTCTGGAAGGAGCTGAAGTTGATGTTCAGGTAGGCGAATTGTATGCTTTGCGGGCACTTTTCCACTTTGACTTGGCCCGCTTGTTCGCTAAACTTCCTTGTAATGCACAGGCCAGCGATCCGGGTATCGTATTGTCTACAGAAGTTTTCGAATCCGGATATACAGCAGAAAGAGCTACTATTGCGAAAACTTACGAAACCATCCTGGATGACTTGAAGACTGCATTGGATAATCTCCCAGAAACCAGCAAGGTAGTAACTGCTGGTCATATCGACTATTGGGGAGCCCGTGCACTGAGAGCCCGTGCATATCTCTACATGAATGAGAACAGTAAAGCACTTGAGGACGCCAAATATGTAATCGAAAAATCTCCATACAAGCTGTACACCAGAGATGAATACGAAACAGTATGGACCAAAGTTGGAAGCAGTGAAAGCATTTTCGAGTTCCTGATTACCTCACTCTACAATGCACAACGTAACTCTCTCGGATTCTACACACATGCCGAAGGTTATGCTGAAGCCGGTATCACCGAGGGATTCAAAACTTTCCTTCAAGAACGTCCGGAAGATGTTCGCAGTACTCTGATTGCTGAAGAAAGCGACGGTGGAGATAACGAAGGCTGGTATATCCAGAAGTATCCGGGACGCGACGGAGAAATATATGTAAATAATCCGAAAGTAATCCGCCTGTCCGAAGTATATCTGATCGCCGCAGAAGCTGCATTAAAAGCAGGTGGTGCTGATCCTGCCAGCTATATCAATGACTTGCGTAAGCAAAGAATAGCCGACTATGAAGACGTTGCTTCTGTTACTATCGATGATATTCTGACAGAACGCAGACTGGAACTTTATGGTGAAGGTCATAACGCCTGGGATACATGGAGAAACAAAAAGGCAGTAACGAATGCCCAAGTTCCGGCCGGTCCGATCAACTATGACGACTATCGTACCGTAATGCCTATTCCGGTTTCCGAGATCAATGTATCTAACGGTAAGCTGAAACAAAACGAAGGCTACTAATACACTGAAACCATTTTAATAACGAGCCCGTTTAACTTTAAGCAGTTAAACGGGCTCGCTTTTTATTTTCCATTTCCGAATTTACACATGAGTGTAATCTTATCCGTTCCTCCCCACAATACAGACTTCTACTTGCAGATACCGCTCAGCCCTTCTCTTACAATATCCGCCAATATCGGCTTCGCTCCACTCACAAAGCATTCCACTGCAATTACCATCAGAATCAATCCCATCAAACGCATCATCACATTATTTCCGGTCTCTCCCAGTACTTTCACCAGTCGGGTGGAAGCACGGAGAATGAAGAACGTCAACAGATAAATCAAAGCGATTGTTCCGATCAATATACCTTTCATGGCGTAAGTATGAGAGTCCTGCATCAAAACGATGGCGTTAGCGATAGCCCCGGGACCACATAACATCGGAATTCCAAGAGGAGTAATGGAGATGTCATCGGCATAGGTTTTAATCTCTTCGTCTTTAAGTTTCATCGGAGTATACCGTGCCTGAAGCATATCAAAACCAATCTTAAAGATTATTACTCCACCGGCAATACGGAAACCATTGGTAGAGATACCGAAGAATTTGAAAAGGAACTGCCCGGCAAAGACAAACACCATCAACGTTATAAACGACACGATGGTGGCACGGCGCACAATAGTCTGCCGCTCCTTATCTGTCATTCCGTGTGTCATGGTCAGAAAGACCGGCATTGTCCCCAAAGGATTGGTCAGCGTAAAGAACGAAGTAAAACAAAGTAAGGCAAATGGCAGAAGCGTACTATCCATAATGTTATCGTATTTTATACATTTATTAGATGCAACAAAAATACGACTTAATCCATAAAACCTACAATAAATTCATTAATTCTTTCAGTGAATGAATATGATAGGTAGGCTGAAAAGGAAAAGCGGTTCGTTCCGTCACATCATAGAAAGCCTGATGCATCCCTACCCCATGCGCTCCGGTAATATCGGCTTCCCAACTGTCACCGATCATTAACGATTCGCGTAACTCAGACTGGGTGGCAGATAAAGCAAAATGAAAGATTTCGGGCCAGGGCTTCAATACGCCGAGGTCCTCCGAAAGAATGATCTTCTTAAAATAACGATCTACTCCTGCCGAACGCATCTTACGCGACTGCAGCTCCCGAAAACCATTGGAAAGGATATACAAATTATATTGCGGCGCAAGATACTCCAACACTTCTTTGGCATGGGGCATCAGACCGCTTTTGGTAGGAATAATGGCAAAGAAATCTTCCGAGAAACGCTCAGCCAAAGCCTCATCCTCCACTCCTACTGCCTGTAAGGGATAAAAGAAACGCTGGCGGTTCAGTTCCTCCTTCGTCACCTTTCCCTCTCCATATTCAAGCCAGAGTTCGGTATTGCGTCGTTGATACAGTGTGTAATAATGCTCAAACGAGTCAAAATAGCGGTCAAATGAATATTTCTGATATACTTCTTCAAAGGTGTCGCGTGCATTTCGTGAGAAAGCCCAGATGGTGTCATCCAGGTCAAAAAAGAGATTTTTATATTTCATTGGCTCCGTGATATATATAATATGAGAAATAAAAAAGCCAATGTGCTAATTTCTTGAATTCAGGAATCAGCACATTGGCAATTCTAACCAGGTATGTCTACCTTATTTTACCTGAATAACCAAATATCTGGATACGCTCCAGAATTCGGCAGGATTAGTAATTTTCAAAGTCAGCTGACCTTTGTCATCTTTCACCAGTTCATAAGAACCTGTCGGATGAGTAGTCAACAACTCAGCACGTTTGGAGTACAACTTGATTTCTTTTGTTGTACGGATATCGATCTGAGTAAAATAATCCTTGTTGAAATCAGCGCTCTTCAGCACGTCACCGCTCTGAAGAATCTTCTGGGCTTTCAACTCTGATTTTGTTCCGAATACGAACCATGCGGCATTCAGACTCTTATCCTGTTCGGCAACGGTTTTAGCTTTCGCTTCGTTTTCGGCAGCCAAAGATTCTTTGGCAGCAGACAGGTCGCTGACAGCTGCATCCAGTTCCTGGATACGAATGTTCTTAGATGCCAGTTCAGTCTGAAGTTCTTCGATACGTTGTTGTTTAGCTTTCAATTCAGCAGTCAGAGCTTCTACAGCTTTCTTCATCTGAGTAGAGTTGTACTTGCTGTTTTTCAGCTGAGCTTCCAGTTTTGCAATCTGAGCTTTGTTTTCTTCCATTTGCTTGGAGATGAATTCAATGTCAGAAGCAATCTGTTGCTTGGCACTGGCTGAATTTTCGGTAATAGTACCACGCTGCAAGTCCACACGGCTTTCAGCAGCATTGATCTTACGGAATCCTTCCTGCACTTCATTGAAAGTTCCCATCATATCATCCAATTCAGCGTTACGCTGTGTCAATTCCATTAAAAGAGAGTCATTTTCAGCCTTAAGGTCTTTGCTTCCACCTTTAAAGTCACACGAAGCCAACATGGCTGCGCACATAAATAAAACTGCTAACTTTTTCATACGTTTACGTTTTACGTTTTTAAATGAAGTTATTTTAATCGTCTATTCCTGCTAATACTATCACAATCTCGCCCCGGGGCTCGGTAGCGGTAAAGTGTTCTATCAATTCCGCCAAACTTCCCCGAACGGTTTCTTCGTGGAGTTTGGAAATTTCGCGAGACACGGTTGCCTGACGTTCAGTGCCGAAATATTCGGCAAACTGTGTCAACGTTTTCAACAAGCGGTGAGGCGATTCATAAAACACCATAGTACGATGCTCTTCTGCCAATGCCTTCAGTCGTGTCTGTCGTCCTTTCTTCTGAGGGAGGAACCCTTCGAAGCAGAACTTTTCATTCGGCAGTCCCGATGCTACCAATGCCGGAACAAAAGCTGTCGCTCCCGGCAAACATTGCACTTCGATACCGTTGCGCACACATTCGCGGACTACCAAAAATCCCGGATCAGAAATCCCGGGTGTTCCGGCATCCGAAATCAATGCCACAGTTTCACCTGCCTTTATTCTATTAACAACACTTTCCACCGTTTTATGTTCATTAAATTTGTGGTGAGATTGCATTGCATTCTTTATTTCAAAGTGTTTCAGCAAAATACCGGAAGTACGTGTATCCTCTGCCAAAATCAGATCGACCTCTTTCAGCACCTTGATTGCCCGAAAGGTCATGTCCTCCAGATTTCCTACCGGCGTAGGTACTACATATAACTTTCCCATAAACTTTTATGCTGATTGATTAAAATACTTTTTTAGCAACTCCAGAAAGTCGGCCATCGCCTCATTCTCTTCGTTTACGCTGACTTTCGAGGCAAGAAATGCCACGGCAGTCTTATAAGAACTCATGACTGATATCTGCTCGATAACACGATTCATCAGTTCGGGGTCTCCGCCGAATATCTCACGTGAGAAACGGAAAGAATCATTCAAGCTGATGGAATGACGTAATCCGGCAGCCATCTTTATGCTTTCGCCCAATACGGCAGCTTTCGGCTCCTTTATCAGAAGCGATTCATCGTCTTCCGACTCATCTTCCGCTTCTTTCTCTTCCATTTCGTCTTCGACAACAGGTTCCTCAATTACTGTTTCTTCCACAGCAGTCTGCAGTTCCTGTACTATCACAGGTTCATCTTCTCCCGGCGTCGTCGCTTCATTCTCTTCCACAACCGGTTCTTCTATCACCGGATATTCGATTTCCTCTATTACAGGGGCTTGTTCTTCAACAATGGGGGCTTCTATTTCCGCTTCCGCTACAGGAGAAGACGAGGCTTCCACCGGCACAGCACTTATCTCTTCCGACAACTGTTCCAAACGCTCCTGCATACGTAGGATGCTCCGCTTCAACAGTTCAGACAAAGTCTGAGTCGGCTCTTTAGAAAACGTATTCATGAGTAGCTTCAGCTCATGAACATCCAGCTCAATATCTGTTAATAGCTTCTGTTTCATTTCCATCCATTGTTATTATGGTGCGAATGTAGGAATAATTTATGCAATAACTTAAAATAATGGATAATTTAACAGTTCTTGTACATCGAATTGTTTACCTTTGTCCATTCATTTATTTAATCAAGAAAGCACGAAAATCACATGGTATTATTTTCAGAAGACCACATACAAGAGACTAGAAGAAGAGGTAGAATAGAGGTAATCTGCGGTTCAATGTTCTCCGGAAAGACGGAGGAGCTGATTCGCAGAATGAAAAGAGCCAAGTTTGCACGCCAGCGTGTAGAGATATTCAAACCGGGCATCGACACCCGTTATTCGGAAGAAGACGTGGTATCACACGACAGTCATTCCATCGCATCCACCCCTATCGATTCATCGGCAAGTATCCTGTTGTTCACTTCTGAAATAGATGTAGTAGGCATCGACGAAGCACAGTTCTTTGATGACGGACTGATTGACGTATGCAGACAGCTTGCCAATAACGGTATCCGTGTCATCATCGCCGGACTGGATATGGACTTCAAAGGGAATCCCTTCGGACCAATGCCTCAGTTATGTGCCATTGCCGACGAGGTCTCCAAGGTTCATGCTATCTGCGTGAAGTGCGGTGATTTGGCATCTTTCTCTCATCGTACCGTCAAGAATGACAAGCAGGTACTTTTAGGAGAGACAGCCGAATACGAGCCGCTTTGCAGGGAATGCTACCTCCGTGCACGGGGAGAGGACGGACAGAAGATATAAACTCTATATTAAAATAGATATGGAAAGAAAGAAGATAACATTCGACAGTTTTATACGTGGTTCCATCGGATGTGTACTGGTGGTAGGGATACTAATGCTTGTGGAACGGCTCAGCGGAGTGTTATTACCTTTCTTTATAGCTTGGCTGATCGCCTACATGGTTTATCCGTTAGTCAAGTTTTTCCAGTATAAGCTACGGTTAAAGAGCCGTATTGTTTCTATCTTCTGCGCCTTGTTTCTGATTACTCTTGTCGGAATATCCTTATTCTATTTGTTGGTGCCTCCCATGGTTTCGGAAATAGGCAGGATGAATGACTTACTGGTAACCTACCTCACCAATGGAGCCGGGAATAATGTACCCAAGAATCTTTCCGAATTCATTCATGAGAATATTGATCTTCAGGCGCTCAACCGTATATTAAGCGAAGAGAATATTCTTGCAGCCATCAAAGATACGGTGCCCAGAGTGTGGGCCCTGCTTGCGGAGTCGCTCAATATCCTGTTCAGCATTCTCGCCTCCTTTATCATATTATTATATGTAATCTTTATATTGCTGGATTATGAAGTCATAGCCGAAGGATGGCTGCATCTGCTGCCCAACAAGTATCGTACCTTCGCATCCAACCTCGTACATGATGTACAGGACGGCATGAATCGGTATTTCCGTGGTCAGGCACTGGTTGCCTTTTGTGTGGGGATTCTGTTCAGTATAGGCTTCCTTATTATCGATTTTCCGATGGCTATCGCTCTAGGGCTTTTCATTGGAGCGCTTAATATGGTTCCTTACCTGCAAATCATCGGTTTCCTCCCTACGGTCCTATTGGCGATCCTTAAAGCTGCCGATACGGGAGAGAATTTCTGGATTATTATAGCATGCGCACTGGCAGTCTTCGCTATCGTCCAAATTATACAGGATACTTTCCTCGTCCCCAAAATCATGGGAAAGATTACGGGACTGAATCCCGCCATCATCCTTTTATCCCTTTCTATCTGGGGTTCATTAATGGGAATGCTGGGTATGATCATTGCCTTGCCTCTGACCACTTTGATGCTTTCCTACTATCAACGCTTTATTATCAACAAAGAAAGAATAAAATATGATGAAGTAGAAACTACTGATAATCAAGAAACAAGCGATAAAGAGGAAAAATAATTGGAACTTTTTTCTACGAAACACTTGCAAATTAAATAAAAGTAACTACCTTTGCACCCGCAATCAGGAAATAACTGATTCGCAAATAAGGATTGATTCAGTAGCTCAGCAGGTAGAGCACAACACTTTTAATGTTGGGGTCCTGGGTTCGAGCCCCAGCTGGATCACATAGGAACAAAGCCAAAAGGCGACAAAAAAGAGACAAGTCCTACAATATCAAGGTATTGTGGGACTTTTTTTATTGTTTCAGTCTTGCTTGAAAGACAAAAAAAGGGCACGAAAAGACACGGTTGAGTATCCAAATCGTACCCCCTTCCCCTAAAAACGATTAGGGGGTACGATTGTCGGAAAATGGCTTACTTTTGACGGGATTTGTCTATACTCCATTTATCTCATTATCAAGGATTAAAATTAGTTTTGCAATCTAAAAAAAGTGAGATTATGAAGAATGAAAAAAGTACTTTCAGCGTATTGTTTTACCTGAAAAAAGACAAGATGAAAAAGAATGGTTTAGTACCCATTCATGCCCGTATCACAATCAATGGCAAACAGACCCAGTTCAATACCAAGTTAGAGGTCATAGAAGCCAACTGGAAATCCGGCAGAGCCGTAGGTAAATCTACGGAGATACAAAGACTTAATTCCATGCTGGACGACATCAAAGCCAATATCCGTTCACACTTCCACAACCAGTTAATGCGTGACAGCTACGTTACCCCCGAAAGCGTAAAAAATGCACTTTTGGGAAAAGAGGAAGAAGCACTGACTATCATTTCCTTTTTCGGGCAGCACAACGACCAGTACAAGAAAAAGGTCGAAGCAGGAGAAGCTACCCAAAAGACGTATAGCAGATATGAACTGACAAAGTTACGCCTGACCCAATTCCTGAAAGATGAATATCGGGTATCGGACTTGCCCATCCGCAAAATCAACAAGGTATTTATTGAGAACTTCTACTTATATATAATAAAGAACCATGACTGTTCACCCAACACGGCAATGAAGTTCATCCAGCGTTTCCGTACAGTGGTGAACTTTGCGCAAGGCACAGGACTGATAACCGCAGACCCGTTCGCCCACTATAAACTGAAATTCGAGTACATAGAAAGAGGGTATCTTGACAAGGACGAAATAAGCCGGATATGCAATAAGGAATTTGCTTCAAAGCGATTGGAGCAAGTACGGGATATTTTCATTTTTAGCTGCTACACCGGACTTTCTTACATAGATATATGCGAATTAACCCGCAACGAGATACGTATGGCATTCGATGATAATTTGTGGATTATAAAGAAACGCCACAAAACAAAGGTAACGTCAAACATCCGCTTGCTGGATATTCCGAAAGCCATCCTGAACAAATACGAGGGGAAACTTAAAGACGGTCAGTTATTACCTGTTATCAGCAATCAAAAAATGAATGATTACTTGAAAGAAATTGCCGTAATATGTGGCATCGACAAAAATATCACGTTCCACCTTGCCCGGCATACATTCGCAACGACCATCACGTTAGCCAACGGCGTACCTATTGAAAGCGTATCTAAGATGTTAGGACACACGGATATTCGTACTACCCAAATCTACGCAAAGGTCGTTGATACGAAACTAAGCAATGATATGGAATTGCTGGCACAGAAAATCAATACGCAAAAGGTCGCAGTCATTTAGCAAGTTAGTAACTGGTCACGGGTTGTGACCAGTTACCTAAAGATAGCTTATCACTTAACAACTTAAAACATAGGAATCATGGACTTACAAATCATTCAGAGCAAGATTTATGAAATCAGGGGTTGCCGGGTCATGCTCGACAGTGACCTCGCAGCACTTTACCAAGTGGAAACAAAAGCACTCAAACAGGCAGTCAAACGTAATTCAGACCGCTTCCCTGACGACTTTATGTTTGTGCTCACAAAGGAGGAAACCGAATCTTTAAGGGCACAAATCGTGACCTTAGAAAAAGGTACAGAGGACGAAGCAAACTTGAGGTCACAAACTGTGACCTCAAGATGGGGTGGCTCCCGTTATCAAAATTTCGTGTTTACTGAGCAGGGCGTGGCTATGATTTCGTCCGTGCTAAGAAGCGACACAGCCGTTAAGGTGAATATCTCCATCATGCGGGCTTTCGTCCTCATGCGTCAAATGTCATTCGGCTACGAAGAGCTTCTAAGACGCATTGAAGAACTGGAACAGAGCACAGACGCACAATTCAGCGAAGTTTACCAAGCACTTACCCAGTTACTAAGCAAACCTGAACCGAAGCCACGTAAACCGATTGGATATAAGACCTATGACGAATAACGGTCTAAGGTATTCAGTTGTCTAAGGGGTGTCACCAGTGATACCCCTTTTTCAGTTCCCTAAAGTAATGTATCTCAATCACAAATTTTAGCAAAGTTACAGCCCGGTGGGGACAAATACCAAATCCGAGCCGTTCCGGTTTTCTAAAAAATCTCCACACCTACGGGTCGTATTTTTTGAAAAGATTTGGTTGAAGTCCCCGCCAAACTGTGGGTGTCCGGCAAAATTTCTTATTGTTTAATTTAAAATCAGTAGTCATGAAAACAACAGAATTTACCATGCCGGAAATCACTATTTCTTATAAAGATAACGTTAAAGCATCCGAAAGGGTGAAAATACTCTCTTCCGAAATGTCCTATTCTTATCTGAAACCGTTCTATGCGGAATGTATGGAACACCACGAAGAAAGTTATGTAATGTTCCTTAATCGGGGAAATAAGGCTTTAGGTGTTTCCCTGATTTCTAAAGGCGGGATGGCTGAAACAGTCATGGACGTGAAAATAATCCTGCAAACCGCCCTGAAAGTTCATGCTTCGGGGATAATCCTCTCACATAACCACCCATCGGGCAACCTGCATCCGAGCGAACCGGATAAACAAATAACCTCAAAAATCAAGGAAGCCTGCAAATTCTTGGACTTACACCTGTTAGACCATATCATCCTAACAGAAGAAAGCTATTACAGTTTTACAGACGAGGGGCTTATCTAAGCCCTTTTTTTGTTACTGGCAACAAAAACACAATATCCTACTTTTAAAATAAAACCCTTTTCCCTGTTTCTCCTATTGTAAATCTTCCTCATAGGCAGTCACCAATCGCAGCAATCATTTTCGTATCACATAGGCAAAGGTATTTCCGTGTTCTTAACGGCTTTGCAAGGTCAAGCCCTAAAGGGTTAAAACAAAAATCTTCCTGCTGTACTTCGTCCAGAGAGTATTTTTCTTTAAAACCTTGCAAATCCTAAACACTACCCTTTAAAGCCTATATGAAACGAAAACGACCGCCCCGACCGGAAACGCATAAAAAAAAAGTCAGATTTACGAGAAACAGGAAAAAGGTTATGAAACTAAACTCCCCTACCTCTCAAATCCGCATAAATTTTAAAAGACACAGAATTATGGAAACAGTAACATTATCAGAAGCAAGAGTTTATGTAGGCACTTACGCCAAGTATAACAACGGGGCACTTTTCGGCAAGTGGTTAGACCTGTCCGACTATTCGGATAAGAACGAGTTTTTGGAAGCGTGCCGGGAACTCCACGAGGACGAAGAAGACCCGGAACTAATGTTTCAAGACATCGAGAATGTACCCGAAAGCCTGATTTCCGAAAGCTGGCTGTCTGAAAAGTTCTTTGAGGTACGGGATGCCATCGAGAAGCTAAGCGAAACCCAGCAGGAAGCCTTTTTCGTATGGTGCGACCACCACAATAGCGATATAAGCGAAGAAGATGCGGACGACCTTGTTTCATCCTTTGAGAATGACTATCAGGGAGAGTATAAAGACGAGGAAGATTACGCCTATGAAGTTGTAGAGGAATGTTACAACCTGCCGGAGTTTGCAAAGACCTACTTTGATTATTCGGCTTTTGCTCGTGACCTGTTTATGACTGATTATTGGATGGATAACGGTTTTGTTTTCCGATGTGCCTGATTACTAACCGGGTGGAGCAATCCACCCACAACACACCAATGCAATGAAAGTATATAATAACATAAAGACCGTTTTAAGGTGGGTAATACTTGCTTTTATCATCTATCAGGTAGCCACCAGCACCACCGGAGGGTGGATAGCCTTAATCGTAGGCTTTTATATCGTCCGGTTCTTTCTCCGGCTGTTTATCTCTGCCGTTTACCTGTTTTGCATCGCATTTATTTTCATTGTATTGCTTTCGCTTTTGATTATCTGATAACTCATTTTAAATTATAACGATATGGAAACTTTAAACAAGAACGGGGTAAGTATTTCCCAAACACCGGGAGAGGAAAAATATGTAAAATGCTGTTTAGGCGCATTCAGGGGACAGATTTATTATCAGTACGATTATCGCCATACAGATATGGAACTGTTCAGCACAGTGGCTAAAACACTTGACGAATGCCGTAGACGGCGGGATGAATGGATAGCGAAAAAAGAAAAGAAACAATAACGATATAAATAAGTACATTTATGAAAACGACAGAAGTAAATAACAAGATTATCGGCAGACGCTGCAAGTGCATATTTACCGGATTACTGGTAACGGGTGTTATCGAAGCCGTAGAGGAAAACGAATATTCCGTGCAGGTGAAAGTACGTTTTGACACGCCGCACCAATGGGGTGATGAACTTTATTCTTATGACTGGTCTTTCGGTCGTAAATCGGACGGTTTCGGCTCCTTGAAATATTTGGAGCTACTGCCGGACAAAACGACATTCGATGCAATGATAGTTACTTTCGGGGAATCCATCGGCACACTGGACGCCATTTTTGAGGATGTGAAAACGTGGGGTGTCTGTTCCCTGAAAGGATGGATAGATAGCTACGAAAGCACCCGTTTCACTCCCATAAACGTAGATAAGGCAGTGATAACGAGTGAATATAATATGGAATGTGTAAAAGAATGGCTGGAACATAACACACCCGTCAAGGACATTGTAACCTGTTAATGAAGAACGGCGGCAAATGCCGCCGCTACTTTCTTTCGTGAGCCGTTGGCAGGAAAAGAAAGATAGCAAAGAAACCTTTGTAGTTCCCTAAAAATAAAGACAGCCCGCCGGGAATAACCCAGCGAGCTGTCTTTATTTACATTATGCTTTGCGCATCATTCCAATTCTTCGCCCCATAGTTCCTTATCGGTTGGAGCGTGTTTCATTTCATACCAGCACCAGCAACCAGCCAGCAGGTAAAAGGCTGCCAAAGCCACAAGGAATTTATCTATCATACAGATAAAATACATGAAACTCAATATCATTCCTCATGGAGCAGAAAGATAACTTTCAGAATGCACACCATTTCTTCATCTTCGGAATCAAATTTCCACGTCCGTTTTTTAACAACCATTTCCGTATCAAAGTCGAAATAATTCAATGCCGGAGAATCATCATCTTCATCCGCCCACTTGAATGCCTGATTGGACGGCGTTTTCCTCAATTCCACCCGGTCAAATTGGGAAATGCTTTCTTTATCTACTATCACGATGTCACCCACTGCCGGAACTGCATCCGTTTTCCATACGGCACTTACATAAAAGGAAATCCCGTTTATATCCAATTCTATTTTAACCATATTTCTTTTTACTTTAATTGTTTTCTTCTTCCTTACTGTTATCGTTATTGAACGAAAAAGTTAGCTGCTGTAACGTCCCGAAGCTATCCTGAAAATACACATCTACTGTCTGTTGGTCGGTCGATGCAGAAGTATAGTAAAGCCGAAATGTTTCACCCGGAAGCGGGTATAGGTCATTCGGCAGTAATATTGTGCCATCCGGCATTTTCAGCGTTCCCGCCCCGTCCGGCTGGAAATAACGGATGAAATACTTTGTTTCCTCAAACCGTCCATCCCGGTGAAGCTGACACCTGATTTCCGCCGTTTCACCTATCTTTAATTTTTTCGGTACAGGCATCGTTTCGACAGTGAACGGGTAAGACTGCTGTATATCCACATTGTCATTACAGGCACTCACTAACAACAGGGCAGCCACCATGTAGCACCCTATCAGCATTTTATAAATTACATTTCTCATATACATTATATAATAGGTTAGTATATCACATGATTATCTTTAGTCCGACCCCGAACTGTGTGTGGAACTTACCAACGGAAGAACCGAACAGGCATCTTTCCCGTGCGTTAATCAACAGCACCATCCGGTCGGTAATATAGCTTTCCAGTTCCAGCGTCAGCGCACCACCATAGACAAAACCGTCCTTATTGGTCAGGGTCGAACCATCGGGCAGCAGCTTGTCACCCCAGTTGCTTGTTTCATACCCGGCAAGGGCAGACAGCCCCAACGAAAGAAAAAAGGTTTTCTTCCTATCTGAAAGAAAGTTCAGGTAGTAACCGCCCTCGCCTGTAAACTGGCTTACGGGTATTTGCAAATCCCTATAGGGATAATGCTTTTCAAGGTATTCCCCACCAACCACCCAACGGTCGCCGTCTTTGGTATAGGTAGAGAGAGCAGCACCGAAGTAATAGGCGAAATCGCATTGTTTGTTCCAGTGAACGCCGTCCGCCATGCCGCCCGTAACCTGCAAGCCTTTCATTCCCGGCAGACATCTTTGTGCGTGTGCCTGGTTAAAAGTCAGGCACAGCACAAAGAGGGATATAATACAGAATATCCTTTTCATGCTCATTTGATTTTAAGTTCATTAATTACTTTAGCTGCCACGACATCCGAGTTTTCCACCCGGATAGTTTGGTGTCTGCCACCGTTCTTTTCCACCAGTTCAATAACCAAGACCTTATCATCCGGTATGGTGAATTGTGGAACGGTGTACACGGTACGGACGGTACTTCTACCACCGATAACCAGTATCTCGTTATAACTCCTTACCGGGTCGATAACCGTTTCTTGAATAGCCGTTCTTTTGGCTACCTTTTTATCCACAATCTTGAAGCGGATAAAATCGGTATCAAACGGAACGTTTGAACTGTTCTTTACCTGTGTGTGAAAGTAGAAAAGACCGTTATGCGAATAAATCCCCTTTACCAAGAACTGCACCCCGAAACGCTTGCATCCCAAATGCTTTATTTCCCGGTCATTGTTCTTGTAAATGGACTGCATAATCAGCTTTACCAAAAGCGGGCTTTCGTTACCCAGTTCACGGAAATAGATGTTCATCCGGGTATGGCTGAAATCCGTTGTGTCCTCATTTTCCAAAAAATCTTTCATTTCAATGTTCAGCATTTCCGGTTCGTGTGCATACTTCGCATTGAAACTGTAAAAGCTGCCATCCTCACAGATAACGGAAAAGTTTGTTTCACAGGGAAAGCCCTCTGTCGTAGCCTTGACCCTGACAACATTTTCCGCCCCGTCCGCTTTTCCGGCGATAATATAGTTACTGCCTAAATCCACGTACTTGACGGCAGACGGGAAAATGATATGTACCGTTTTGGCAAACGTCACCTGTACGCCGTAAGGTGTCACCATTTGGCGGTAAGGGAGCTTCTTTGTAATACCCTGATACAAATCGTTACTTTGTGCTTTCACTGAAACCACGCCCAAAAACAGGGCAAACATGATAATTAACTTTTTCATTTTGGATTGAAATTTTTATGGTTGATAATTGATAAATAGATTATTGCTGTTTGGCGTAAAGCATCACCTGATAGTTCGCTTTCAGGTGAACCTTTACCGTGCGGAACTTCTTTGCGAGGTATTGCGACCCGCCCTGCATCAAGCCCCTTGTTATATCCATTGCGACCTGCTGCCCGGCACTTTGCGCAAAGGAAATGCTCGTACCCAGTCCCGCACCGATATTCGCCATCGCTTCTTTTGCTGCTTCCTGTTCCAGTGACGAGGGGACGGAAAGCCCCTTTTGCCCGTCACTGTCATACACGGCAAGTTCCACCGGAATGATGTTTCCTGCATATTCGAGCGAGGACACCAGTATATCGAGCCGTTCACCCTGTACTTTGGCACTTCCCGATATGAGGCTGTTTTTCGGGATAATGACATTGCCCGCCTGCAACGGTTCCAGCAGCCGCAGTTTGACGGTCTGCCCGTCCGTCAGTGTTTGGTCGTTATGAACACAAGCCCGGATAGTGTTCTTTCCCATCGAATAACCACTGCCTACCGCCGTATTAAACCCGTAATTGCGTGGCTTGCTGTATTCGGCGATAAACTCGGCGTTGCTCATGGGCTGCTGCAATCCCGAAACCGTCCTGTCCGATACCGCTTTTACGGGTGTGGCGTTTCCACTTCCCTGAACGGGTGCGGATGGCGTAACCTGTGCAATCTGTCCCGGCAGTGAACTTTGCCCGTTCTGTCCGTTCATATACTTTGCCGCCAGTTCGTAGGACTTTTCCATAAGAGCCACCTGTTCATCCATGCTGCCCACCCCGTTTTCTTTGGCATCGAGCCGGGCAGTAAGTTCTTCCACCTGCCGTTTGAGTTCTTCCTTTTCCTTGTCCTCTTTCGGCGTTTCATAGAAACTGCCTAACTGTCGGTTCATGTCCCGGTAAGCCGCTGCCGATGATTGGATGGAAGAACGGCTATTGTTCGGCGCACCCGCCCCGAAATCAATCACGGCGTTTTTCGGCTTTTTCGCCGGAGCATCATCTATCAGGTTTAAATCGTCCCCCTTTCCGTTTTCTTCTCCGAGCGAAAAGGAAAAATCCTGCAAGGAGCGCATTTTGTCCGCCTGCTTGTTCTCCATCTGTTCCTGTTCGTAGGCTGTCTTTTTATCGCTGATTATCCCGTCCCCTTTGGGTTGCGGAATATCGGCGTTAAAGCCGCCCACGTTTTCCACCTTAACTTCGTCCCTATCGGACGGTGCAAAAATCAGGTACATAGACCCCAAGAAAACCAGTCCCATAAGCGGGTAAACCAGCATCTTCTTCCGCTGCTGTATCTGCTGTGGGGTCAGTTCCTTTTTCTCTTTTTCCTGTATTTCAGGTTCTTTTCCCTTTTTCGTTTCCGGTGTGGGAACTTCATTCTTCACTTCTTTTTCTTCCATTGTCTGACTGATTAAAAATGTTCGTACTGTCTTTACCTTGTAACTGCAACTGCCTGATATGCTCTATCCGTATCATTTCGCCATCCTCTTTTCCTATCCGGTAAATGGATGATACCGTGAAGTAGACGGATAGCCCGCCGAAGAACAGGAGCATAAGCAGGATTACCGCCAGTCTTATCTCCGGTGTCATGCGCCCGCACAGACAGCGGAGCTTTTCATCCGTCCAGTCCTGTATGCGGGTAATTGCATGATTCGCCGGAGAGAGAATTTTCCGTATCATGGCTTACCGCTTTATCGTGTTCAAATCCTTGTTTTCCGTTATCTCGAAACTTTCCATGATAAAGCCGTGCGGGTTATTGTCACTCCTGACGGCGTTCAGCAACCGACAACGGCTGACAAGGCTTCTTTCAGTCACGCTGCTTTCACGGATAATCATTTGGCGGGCATAAGTCGCCACCGCATACGGGTACACATCGAAATTGCATGAAACGCTGTCTATCTGTATCGTTTGGCTGATATTGCCCGATATGATACGGTTGTAATATCCTTTTTCCGACAGGTCACGGTAATAGTTGAATGCGCTCTTGTCGGCGAGGAACAGCGACCGTTTGATATTGCTTTCGATAGCATTCTTATCGGGTGAGAGCGTGAAAAAGAGTTCGTGGAAACGCTTTACGTGTTCCCTTGCTTCAACCGGACGGTTTTGTGTCAGGTCTTGCGAAAGCGCAAGCATCAACGATTTGCCGCCGTCCAGCACATAAATCTTCTGCCGTTGCGCTTCGGCAAACGTATAGGAGTTCCAAACGGCGTACCCCGTTATCAGGGTACACATGACGACAAACACAATTCCGAAGAATCGTATCTGTTTGAAACTGGTTTCAATATTCTTTAAACTTTTAAATTCCATCTTGATTTTTGTTTATTAATTACCTTTGATTAGTTTACCGCCGACTCTGCCGCCAGCGTTCCCGGTGGCTGCCCCGGCTACCGCACCGACACCACTACCCGTTTTACCCGCTGCACTGTTTATATTCCGGTTCATGTTACCCATTCCGCCTGCCTGAATAATCCAGTTCGACACGGTGGGGATGGTGAAGTAACCGATGATACCAATCAGCATAAAAATTATATAAACTGAATTGCTTCCATCCGGTACGAAATTGGGGTCTGATAGCTCCTGAATATCCTTTTGGAGCATAAGCACCTGTATGCGGGCAAGTATGGAACTGAACAGGTCGGAAACGGGCAGCCACAGGTAAACGGAAATGTACCTTGTTATCCATTGGGTCAGTGTCGCCTGAAAGCCATCATACACGCTGATGGCAAAGGCTATCGGACCCAGTATGGCAAGGACAATCAAGAAAAAGGTTCGGATAGTGTCAATCACAAGGGCAGCCGCCTGAAAAAGCAGTTCCAACAATTCCCTGAACCAGTCCCGGACGGACTGTTTGATATTGTGTGCCGCCCTATCCATATACATACCGCCCATCGTGGCAATATCTTTGGCAGACCATCCCAGTTCATCTATCTGTTTGTCGAACGCTTCATCCGAAACAAGGTATGCCGTTTCCGGATTGCGTACCATCGCTTCATATTCCAGCTTGTCCTTTTGTTCCCGGTAGGCGTTCATATCGAAAGTTTGCGTTTCGAGCATATTGTTACACCCCTTGACCACTGGCGACATCACACTGTTAATCGTACCCAGTACAAATGTAGGAAAGAACATAATACAGAAGCCAATCGCAAAAGGACGCAGGAGAGGGTAAACGTCTATCGGTTCGGCGTTGGATAGCGACTGCCATACTTTGGCAGCCACATAGAACAAAGCCCCCAGTCCCGCTATTCCTTTGGCTACCCCTGCCATGTTCCCGCACAACGGCATCATGTCCGTATATAAACTACGGAGTATCTGATGCAGGTTATCAAATTCGATTGCTAATAACATATCTTTGATTAATTAGAGGTTACCAGTAGCGTTCATCCGCCGAGCCGTAAAGAGCCATCACCCGGTCGGTGTCCTTTTTCTTTTTCGCCCGCAGGTAGGAAACGGAAATATTCTTGCGCGTATAGTAACTCACCAAATCCCGGTAGTTCCTGATGGCGTTATATGTCCGGTCGATAACATCCATCCGTTCCTTGTCCGACATGGAAAGCCCGTTGATGTTCACCACGCTTTTCATTTCTTCCAGCACATCGGAACTTTCCTGCAACAGTTGGGTATAGCCGTAGGCAATCGCCGAAAGTTCGTCCGGCGTATAGTTTTCATCCGAAAGCATCTTCTGAAAACTGTTCACGTAGATGTCGGAAATCTCCCCGATAAGCAGGATGGACTTTTGCACCTTGCGTGCATCTTTCACAAGGTTATGCACGGATTTTAAGGCATCGTAGTACTCTTTACCTTGCTGATAAATCTTTACCGTTTCCTGAAAGCTCTTTATCATTGTTTGGGCTGTGGAGGACGTTTGCACGATATTCTTTGACGCATTGATAATCCCTTGCGCCAAGTTACCGGGGTCACTCACTACCCACTGTGCGTTTACCTTTGAGGCAAACAGGCTGCAAACAACAAGCAGCATTATAATCTTTGTTCTCATACGCTTACTTCTTTATAGGTTGGTTACTCCGTTTGTATTCTCCGCCGGGTGAAAGCAGAATCCGGTCGTTCTCCTTGTCGTAGGTCAGCAGAACGGAAAGCCCGGTTTCGATGAACAGGTTTCCGTCCTTTTCCGAAATCTGATAGGTTTCTGTTTGGATAGTCCCCCGATAGGTCTTTCGATAGGTTGTTACCCTATAATGTCCGTTTTCCTCAAAGAGAGAAAACGCCGGACGGTTCTTCACGCTCTCCCAGTCGCCACGCATCGCCCTAAGACGGTCGGCGTTTGTTTCCTTGCAGGAAGAAAGCCCCAGTAACAAGGTGCATAACAGCACCGGGAACAGCATTTTTAAATATTTCATACTGATTGATTATTAAATTGTTAATTGATTATTTTTCGGGATTGCGCTTGCTTTCGGCAAGCCGTTTGATGGCAAGTTCGAGGTTGCCGCCCAGTTTTTCGGACAAGGCGAAAAGTTCCATCTTTTCCGTTTCTTCGGTCGTATATGTAAAATATTCTTCCAAACTCACTTCTGTGGCATATACGGCGGACTGTGTGCCGCCTAAGCCTATCCAAACTTCCTTGTATTTCCGATTCGGATGATTGGCAAGGTTGATGGAAAGCACCTGCGAACGTTCCTTGTCGGTCAGTCCCAAAAGGTTCTGTATGCTGTCGAACTTATTCAGGTACTTACGCTGGTCGAGTAGTATTTTACAATCCGAATTGTTTATAATACTCTCTTTTACAATGGGAGAAGATATAATATCTTCCACTTCCTGTGTGACTACAATCGCTTCGCCGAAATACTTCCTGACGGTTTTATAGAGATACTTAATGTAATCCGCCATGTTCGCTGATGCAATTGCTTTCCACGCTTCTTCTATCAATATTAATTTCCTGATACCCTTTAGTTTACGCATCTTGTTTATGAATACTTCCATGATGATAATCGTAGTAATTGGAAACAGAATCTTGTGGTCTTTTATATTATCCAACTCAAAGACAATGAAACGTTTATGCAGCAAATCAAGCTCCTTATCGGAGTTCAGCAGGTAGTCATATTCGCCCCCTTTGTAGTAAGGTTCCAAGACATTCAGGAAGTTGTCAATATCGAAATCCTTTTCCCGGACGTTCTTTTCTTGCAGGTGCGCCCGGTAGTCGCTTTTCACATACTCGTAGAATGTATTGAAGCAGGGAGTAACCGAACTGTCCTTAGTAATCAGTTCGATATAGGAACTTACAGCATTCGACAAAGCCACTTCTTCTGCCCGTGTGGGTGCTTCATCATCCCTTTTCCACAGCGTCAGGATAAGTGTTTTGATACTCTCTTTCTTCTCGATGTCAAACGCCCCATCTTCCACATAGAAAGGATTGAACGCTATCGGGTTTTCGGTGGTATATGTAAAGTAAATCCCATCTTCCCCGTGCGTTTTACGGTTAATCATTTCACACAGCCCCAAGTAACTGTTTCCGGTATCAACCAGCAGGACGTGCGCATTTTGTTCGTAATACTGGCGCACCATGTGGTTGGTAAAGAATGATTTGCCGCTACCACTCGGCCCAAGTATAAACTTGTTGCGATTGGTGATGATGCCCCGCTTCATGGGCAGGTCTGAAATATCAATATGCAGCGGCTTTCCAGTTACCCTATCCACCATCTTGATACCAAAAGGGGAAAGCGAACTTTTGTAGTTCGTTTCTTCGGTGAACAGGCAAAGAGCCTGTTCGATGAATGTGTAGAAACTTTCTTCCGCCGGGAAGTCCGCCTGATTGCCGGGTATGCCCGCCCAAAACAAGGTCGGCGTGTCGGTGGTATTATGGCGTGGCTTACACTCCATAAGTGCGAGCTGTGACCCCACATCATTTTTAATGTGCTTTAGTTCGTCCCGGTCGTCACTCCATGCCATGATATTGCAATGGCAGCGCACGGAGATAAGCCCCTGTGAATGCGCTTCGTTCAAATATTCCTCTATCCAAGCCTTATTTATCTGATTGGCACGGCTGTATTTGGAAAGGGAATGCATATTGCGAGCCATCTTCTCAAACTGTTTCAGGTTCTCCGTATGGTCGTCGATGAAGATGTACTGGTTATAGATATGGTTGCAGGAAAGTAACACCCCAACCGGAGAAGCGAACGAAAGCCTGCAATCGCTCCGGTCAGTGGATAACTTTTCATAACGGGTGTCAGTTCCCACCTTGCCCGGCATATCTTCCGCATCCGAAAGGGTGTGCAGGCAAAGGATATTGTCGCCAATCTTCATTTCGTCAGCACCCAGTGAAATATCTTTCAGTGTGGTGGTGTCGGTCTGCGAGAGTGAAAAGTATTTCTCCACGATACCCGCCGTTTCCCTCGTTCCGGTTATTTCGTCCGAAGTCAGACGGGTGAGGGTGACAAACCCGCTATCGTTCATAATACTTTCAAACTGTCCCACCGTTTCGAGGAACTTTGTAACCGTTTCCCTGTCCTTTATCTCTTTGGGGACAAGAAAGCCCCGGCAGAGGGTGGAAAAGTTACTTTGCATCCGGCTGCGTTCCTTTGTCGTTTTCGTCAGGAACAAATAGCACGTGTGATTTAAGAACGGTCTTTCATTGAAATGCCGTTCAAAGGAACGGGAAAGGAAACTCAAATCATCCTTTTGGATGTCAGGCGCATAGTTTTCTTTGATGAACCAATCCTGTTTGTGTACGATGCTGTAATCGGGCAGCACCTTTACCGCCTTGTTCCAAGCGGAATGTATCGCTTCGTACTCGGCTGCCGTAACGGTGAACAGTTCGGGCAGTTCCACCCGGAACGCCACTGTTATGTCGGCATCTTTGGAAACGATGCACCCGTTTTCCACCGTGAACAGTGGAAACTTGTTTTCCAGCGTGGTAGCTTTTAATATATTTCTCATTTCGATGCTTGTTTCTGATTTTTAGTGAATAGTCGGGATATAGCCTTGCGGTTGATGATATGGAAAGGGTGGCTTTTGCGGGCGGATAATTTCATTAACCCGTGTGTTCCGTACTTTTCGTTTAACCGGAATGTGAGCCATACAAGCAGCGTTGCCGAAGTAACGCCGAAGATGATGCACACCCACTGGTTGATACCCACCATGTACATGATGATGAAAAGCACGAACAGGGCTAACAGCCCGCCCGCAAAAATGAAAAGATACTGACTTTTCAACCCCTTAAACTCAACTGGCTTGCCTATTCCCCTGTTTATCGGATAGTCTGCCATTGTACGTTCTTTTTACAAGAAGAATGAACGTAGGATAGTGGCAGCCACAATCAGGAAGATACAAGCACCGAACCACGAAGCCGCCGTTTTGCTGGTGTCGGGGTCGCCACTGCTAAACTTGCCATATACTTTCACGCCCCCGATAAGCCCAACCACCGCACCGATGGCGTAGATTAATTTTGTCGCCGGGTCGAAATAGGACGTTACCATGTTGGTAGCTTCCGTAATACCTGCCATGCCGTTACCCTGTGCAAAAGCGGAGGATGCAGCCAAAAGAACGGCTGCCGAAAAAAGAACTTTCTTTTTCATTATAAACACATTGATTTTTAAATTACCGGACGGGTGGATAGTCCGCCCGGCAGAGTGATTAATAATTAAATTTTTGTGGTTGCGGGGAATGTTCCCCATGTTCTAAAAAGGTCTGTTTAACCGTAATCTTTTTGTTTCATCATCTTATTATTTAAAGTTTACCATTAAAGAAAATCGTTCATGTCAAAGGCTGCCATTTCATCATTTCCGGCAGCCGGGACAGTGGCGGGTACGGGTATCTCATGCTTTTGCAAAAGTTCCGATACCCGTAACCTGCCCCCGTTAATCTGTTCCACCAGCGAGTTGAACAGGCTTGTTTCCGTCCGGCAGATGGTTTGAACGGCTTGCCGTTCCTCTTTTTCGGTCGCTTGTTCCACCTGAATGACCTGTACCATTTGCGCCAGTTCCCCCAGTGTGATACCTTGTGCCATTTCCGGCTCACCGTTCCCCATATAGCAGGCGATTTCTTCCGCTTCGATTTCATCCGCCGAAACGTCCGTTTCTTCCGCTTCAAATTCCATCTCAAACTCGGTTTCAATCGCTTGCGGGGTATCGGCATTTACATCTTCCCCCTGCTTGTTATCAGGCGTTCCGTTCACCGCTTCATCGCTTTGCGGGACAAATATAGAAGCATTATCAACCCCTTTTGAAAGGTGTCCTAAGATGTCCCCGTTTGTCCTCATTTGTCCTAACCTGTAACGGGTTGCACCTACGATGCAACCCTCTTTGTCCGTTTTCACGGTCGGTTTGCTTCCCGGCTGTTCCGGCTCTCTTTTTCCGCCCGTGAACCATGTTTCCAAGCTGTCCCGGTATCGCCATAACAGGATGGCGTAATACAGGAGAGTACCGATAATAAACCACTTTATCATATCAGAACGGTTTTTCAAATTTGCTTTCGTACAGTTCGTTTATCTCGTCCTGATACTGGTCGAAATGCCGAAGCAGGATATTTTCTACATAGCTGCTCACGGTCGCTTTGCGCCCGCCGATAACGGTTACAATCTTCATCAGCTTTTCGTGCGTGGCACGACTGACGTACAACGGTTGGCGGTCGGTCAAGTCCACCCGCATGAAGTAGGTTTCCCGGTAGTCACCCGGAGCGTTCTTTTTCCGGCGGGCAGGTTCTTTCGCTGCCTTTTCTTCCTTTACGTTTTCTGTTTCCCGTTTCGGTTCTTGTTCAGGTACGTTTGCCGGGATGTCGGGTGTTTCCGTTTTAGTTTTCACTTCCGTTGGTATTGCCACTGATGGCGTTTCCTGCTTTTTCACGGGCAAGCCCTGTGAGATAATCTCTTTCATAAAATCCTCGTCAATTTGCGGTTTCCCGCCGCTTTGCTTTGCCATATCGTTACAGTTTTATAAGGTATGCGATTTCAGTTATCAGTTCTTCCATGTTGCTGCCCTTTACCAGCCGCTTGTCCGCTGGGAACAGCGTAGAACGGAACACGGTTTTGCGTTGTGCGTCCAGTTCCTTTTTGAATCGTTTCGTGTCGGGGATGAATACTTTCATCAGGGGCAGTTCCAGTTCCCCGATGGTCTGTTCGTACAGGGTGTACAGGTCTGTCTTTTCCCGTCCATCTACCATGTTCCAAAACAGGTGCAGCCCTTTCAGGCGGCACGCTTCATTTTTTACCAGCAGTTTATGGATAGCCACCGCAAAGGAAAGGCTGCTTTCCAAGACCACCCGGTCGGCGGCAATGGGTGTGAAAATATAATCCACCCCTGAAAGGGAGTTGATAACGCCCTCACTGTTCACCGTTCCGGGCAGGTCGAAAAAGACCACATCATAGTCCATCCCGGCAGATGCAAGGTATTCATCCGCCGTTTTTATCGCTTCGTCCGGTGAACTGCAAAGCACCGGGTACGCTTTCTTACCCAGCGTTTTGAACTGGTTGAAAGCAAGCCGTTTGTAATAATCATCCCCGTTCACCTGTTCGGCATCCCGTTTGCGCATGGCACTGATGCTGTGTTGCGGGTAGTCGCAATCCACCACAGCCACGTTATAGCCTTTCAGGTAATACAGGTAACTTGCCACCAAGACGGTGAACGTTGTTTTGCCGACCCCGCCCTTTTGGGTGGAGAAAGCCACATACAAGGTTTCTTTCTTCATTGTAATACAGAATTATTGTGATACATATTTATTGCTTTCCATCCGTACCGATGGACGGATGGTTTGCTTTCGTTCCATGTTGAAAGCCCGAAAGTCGGAATGATTGTTTCCTTTCTGCAAAGACAGCCTGTTTGCTTTCTTGCTTCTTTGTTTTCATTCATTCCACAAAGACAGCTTGTTTTATTTGCAGACAGTTTGCTTTCCCGATTGAAAGGCTGTTTCCTTTCAATCATTCCATCCGGTTTATTTTCTTGCTTTCTTGAAAGATTGCAATCTTGAAATCTTGTTTTCAAGTTTTCAAAACCGCTTTCTTTCCGTCCGCTTGCCGATACATATTTCAATCTATCCATATAGCTTTCTTTCTTTAATCCGGCACAAATAAACACAGAAAAGCAGTCCGTTTCGAGAGATGTCCTCAAATGTCCCCGTTTGTCCTCATTTGTCCTATAAGACACTGTTTCACAGTAATTTTAATACCCGTTACTTTGCAGGCGAACGGTATCGGCAAGGCTAACCATGCCCCCGACACCGGGAGCGTTCCAATATCCGCTAACTCCAATCCGTCCGTAGGCGGATTTTTATTTGCACTGGCAAATAGCAAGGTGTGTTCTAAGCTGCTCGAAATTCTTCCAGCAGCTTTGAACGCCTTGCCCGGACGAAGCCGGGATTGGGTCACTCCGAAGTCGTAACCCTTTAAAGAAATGAATCATGAAACAGAAAAATGAAAATGCGCCCCGTCCGGGTGGCGCAGGACGAAAGCCCAAAGCAGACCCGGCAGTGTTCCGGTACTCCGTCAGCTTCAATGCGACAGACCACGCCCGTTTCTTGGCGTTGTTCGACCAGTCGGGTATGCGCACCAAAGCGCACTTTATCACTGCCCGCATCTTCGGCGAGCCGTTCAAGGTGATTAAAATCGACAAGGCGGCAGTCGAATATTATACCCGGCTGACCGCTTTATACTCCCAGTTCAGGGGTATTGCCGTGAATTATAATCAGGTGGTAAAGGCTCTTCATACCAATTTTTCAGAGAAGAAAGCACTCGCATTTCTCTATAAACTGGAAAAGGCAACGATGGAACTTGCCGACCTGAACCGCCAAATTATTGAACTTACCCGTGAATTTGAAACCAAATGGTTGCAAAGATAAGCGTAGGAAGCTCCCTGTTCGGTGCGCTCTCCTACAACCAAAACAAGGTGGATGAAGAGCAGGGAAAGGTACTTCTAAGCAACCGGATGTTCGAGAGCGAGGACGGCAATTTCAGCATCCGGCGTTGTATGGAATGCTTCGATATGCACCTGCCCGCAGACCTGAAAACGGAAAAGCCGATTATCCATATCTCCCTGAACCCGCATCCGGACGATGTGCTTTCCGACAGCCAGCTTTCGGATATTGCCAAAGAGTATATGGATAAGTTGGGGTACGGCAACCAGCCGTATATGGTGTACAAGCACGAAGATATTGCAAGGCATCACATCCATATCGTTTCCATCCGGGTGGATGAAACGGGCAAAAAGATAAATGACAAGTTCGAGCATATCCGTAGCAAACAAATCACCCGTGAACTGGAACAGAAGTACGGACTGCATCCGGCAGAGAAGAAACAGGCAGCCGAACGTCCCGAACTTAAAAAGGTGGACTACCGGGCAGGGGACGTAAAGCACCAGTTATCCAATACGGTGAAAGCTCTTGCCAGCAGTTACCGCTTTCAGAGTTTCACGGAGTACAAAGCCCTGCTATCTATATATAATGTACAGGCGGAAGAAGTGAAAGGGGAAGTAAACGGCAAACCTTATAACGGCATTGTCTATTCGGCAACCGATGACAAAGGGGAGAAACAGGGATACCCGTTCAAATCTTCCTCTTTGGGTAAGTCGGTAGGTTATGAAGCCATCCAGCGGCATATCAAGAAATCCGCAAAGGACATTCAGGACAAGAACCTGAAAGAGCATACCCGCCGAACGGTCGGCGCAGTGATGAAATCCGCCCATAACCGTAAGGAACTGGAACAAGAACTGAAAAAGAAAGGTATAGACGTTCTTTTCCGGAAGAACGATACGGGCAGGATATACGGTGTAACGTTCATCGACCATGAAAGTCGTACCGTCCTGAACGGGTCACGGTTGGGAAAGGACTTTTCCGCCAATGTGTTCAACGACTTGTTTACTGGCTCCCGTACTTTTTCGGGAAACAGCAAACAGGACGTTCGGGAGCATTCCCCGAAAGAAAGCTATCCGCACCAGCAGGTCGGACAACTTTCTGAAAGTACGGGTAATGCCATTGCCGGACTGTTCAGCCTGTTATCCGGTGGCAATGATACGCCACCCGACAACAGCCAAGTTCCGCCACCCAAGAAGAAAAAGAAGAAGAAACAAAAACGAATTTAGTAATCCTAATAATTTCAATTATGCAGAATGAAGATGATTTAAGAGGACTTGCAAAGGTCATGGACTTTATGCGGGCAATCAGTATTTTATTTGTAGTGATAAACATTTATTGGTTTTGTTACCAGTCGTTTCGGGAGTGGGGTATCAATATCGGGGTAGTCGATAAAATCCTGCTGAATTTCCAGCGTACCGCCGGGCTGTTCTCCAATATCCTGTACACCAAACTTTTTTCGGTGGTATTCCTTGCGCTTTCCTGTTTGGGAACAAAGGGAGTGAAAGAGGAAAAAATCACATGGAACAAGATTTATGTGTTCCTGACAATCGGTTTTATCCTGTTTTTCCTGAACTGGTGGCTGCTGGCTCTGCCCTTGCCATCGGTAGCAAATACAAGCCTGTATATCTTTACTATGACAGCCGGGTATCTTTCGCTGTTGGCTGCTGGAGTATGGATTTCCCGCCTGCTGAAAAATAACCTGATGGACGATGTGTTTAACACGGAAAATGAAAGTTTCGCACAGGAAACACGGTTGATAGAAAACGAGTATTCCATCAACCTGCCGACACGGTTCTATTACAAGAAGAAATGGAATGACGGATGGATAAACGTTGTAAACCCGTTCAGGGCAAGCATGGTATTGGGTACGCCCGGTTCGGGTAAGTCGTATGCGATAGTCAATAATTACATAAAACAGCAAATCGAAAAAGGTTTCGCTGTTTATATTTATGACTATAAATTCCCCGACCTTTCGGAGATAGCTTATAATCACTTAATCAATCATTTAGATGGCTACAAAGTGAAGCCTACCTTTTACATGATTAACTTTGACGACCCACGCAAAAGCCACCGATGCAACCCGATAAATCCGGCATTCATGACGGACATATCGGACGCATACGAAGCCAGTTATACCATCATGTTAAATTTGAATCGCAGTTGGATAACCAAACAGGGAGATTTCTTTGTGGAAAGCCCGATTATCCTGCTGGCTTCCATCATTTGGTTTTTGAAAATCTATCAGGGTGGCAAGTATTGTACATTCCCGCACGCTATCGAGTTCCTGAACAAAAAATACGCCGATACGTTCACTATTTTAACCAGTTATTCCGAACTGGAAAACTATTTGTCGCCGTTTATGGACGCATGGGAAAGTAATGCGCAAGACCAGTTGCAGGGGCAGCTTGCAAGTGCTAAAATACCGCTTTCAAGAATGATTTCACCTGCCCTGTATTGGGTAATGACTGGTGATGATTTTTCACTGGATATAAACAATCCGCAGGAACCTAAAATTTTGGTGGTAGGCAACAATCCCGACCGTCAGAATATCTATTCCTGTGCTTTGGGATTATACAATTCCCGTATCGTAAAGCTGATAAACAAGAAGCACCAACTCAAAAGTTCTGTAATCATTGACGAATTACCGACCATCTATTTTCGGGGACTGGATAACCTGATAGCAACGGCACGAAGCAACAAGGTGGCTGTTTGTTTGGGCTTTCAGGATTTCAGCCAGTTACGCCGGGATTATGGGGACAAGGAAAGCAAAGTAATCGAAAATACGGTTGGTAATATTTTTAGTGGTCAGGTGGTTTCTGAAACGGCAAAAACGCTCTCTGACCGTTTCGGAAAAGTACTTCAAAAACGGCAAAGCATGACTATCAACCGGAACGATAAATCAACCTCTATCAGTACGCAGATGGATAGCCTGATACCACCCAGCAAAATATCTAACTTAACACAGGGTATGTTCGTGGGTGCGGTCAGTGACAACTTCGATGAAAGGATAGAGCAGAAAATATTCCATGCGGAAATTGTAGTGGATAACGAGAAAGTGAAGCGGGAAACTGCCATCTACAAGAAGCTGCCCCAAATAATAGATTTCAGGGACGGGGACGGTAACGACCGAATGGAGGAGGAAATACAGGCAAATTACAACCGGGTCAAACAAGAAGTTCAACAGATTGTTACGGACGAAATGGAACGGATTAAGAATGACCCGGATTTATGCCATTTGATAAAAGCCCAAGAAGAATAAGGCTTATTTCTCTTTAGTGGTTGGTATTTTTAGTATTTTTGCACGAGAAAGAATATCGTATATATGAATGAAAATCAGAATATAGAGTGGAAAGAAAGTTGGCGGGACGAATATCTGAAATGGATATGCGGCTTTGCCAATGCCATAGGTGGCAAGATATATATAGGTATGGACGATAACGGCAAAGTAACAGGCATTCACGATGCGAAAAAATTGCTGGAGGATATACCGAATAAAGTCCGGGATGTATTGGGAATAATAGTAGATGTAAACCTGTTGGAAGAAAACGGACTTGAATATATTGAGATTGACGTGCCGCCTTATTCCAATCCCATCAATTATAAGGGTCAGTACCACTACCGTAGTGGCAGCACGAAACAGGAATTGAAAGGGGCTGCGCTAAACCGTTTCATCTTGCAGCGGACAGGTAGACATTGGGACGAATTTCCCATAGAAAGGGCAAAAACAGAAGATTTGTCGGCAAGCGCATTGAACCGTTTCCGTAAGGAAGCGGCAAGAAGCGGGCGTGTGGACGAGGGGGTCTTGAACGATACGACCGAACATCTATTGTGCGATTTACGCTTGATAGACGATGACACCAAGCATCTGAATCGTGCCGCCCTGTTGTTATTCCACCCCGACCCGGAAAAGTTTGTGAACGGTGCATATATCAAAATAGGCTTCTTCCGTGACGATAAAGGCAATTTGGAATTTCAGGATGAAGTTCACGGCTCTTTAATGGAACAGGTGGACAAGGCTATGGACTTGATAAAGACCAAATACCTAATCTATCGTATTTCATACGAGGGAATTTCACGCCGTGAAACGCCGCAGTTTCCGATTGAAGCAATCCGAGAGTCACTAATGAATTGTGTGGCACATAAAGAATACGCCAGTGCCGTGCCGATACAGATTAGCGTATTTCCCGACCATATCACCTTTTGGAACGCCGGACAGTTGCCGGAAAACTGGACTACGGAAAAACTTTTTGAAAGCCACCCGTCCTCTCCCTATAACCCGCTAATCGCCAACACTTTTTTCAGAAGCGGAGATATTGAGAGTTGGGGACGTGGTTACAAACGTATCTTGGAAGCGGTCAGTGCATACAGATTGCTGCCGCCCAAACTTGAAATGCTAAGCGGTCTGATGATTACCTATTATACCGATGTGCGTTCGCAGTTGTTGGCGCAACGGATAGATGAAAGGTATATTTCAGTTATTGAATATGTGGCTAAAAATGGACGGGTCACTAATTCGGACGTACAGAATATTTTGGGAGTAAGTAAACCGACCGCATCCCGCATACTCCAACAAATGAATGACTGGCTGGAAATGCAGGGCAAAGTAGGCAAAGGAACTTATTATATCCCTAAATGGCTCTCAAACGTTTCACCAAGATAGGGTGCGCTTTTATAAATTGCTGATTACAAGGGATAAACGGAATAGCCAAATGGCTCATAAATGGCTCATGGAAAGAGAGTGATAGTTGAAATCACTCTCTTTTTTTATCCGGTTGGGACAAATGAAGCCAAACGAGGACTAATGAAGCCACCCGTTCCCCAATCCTTAAATATACTCTATTTCATCCGTACTTTTACTTCCGATAATTTTATTTATTCACTAAAATTCAAAAAGTTATGGATGTAAACACAGCCAACCAGTCCACCACTGACGAACAGATGATGGATATTCTTCTTGTACTGGATAAGGAGAAAAAGACAATCAGCGCAGTGAAAGGCGTAGATGAAAACGGAGAGCTTCAAACCGTACCGCCTGAGAACAACAGCGAACTCCTGAAATTCGACCGTCACGGCGATTTCTTTTCAAACTTCTTTTCCAACATGATGAACCAGTTGAAGAACCCGACCCGCTTCAACTTCTTCAAAATCCCGAAGATTGAACTTCCCAAAATCGAGCCGATGATTAGAGAAAACCTCAATCATCCGACACCCGAAAATGAAGCGAACTTAGACCGTTACCGGGTAAAGCCTGAAACGCTGAAACAGGAAGTGAAGAACGAACAGCCGACCCAAACGCAGCAACCGCAGCAAGAACCAACGGCGCAAGCACCGCAGCAGCCCGACAAAAGCAAATACATCATCGACCCCAACAAGGTGGACTGGGAAGCCTTGAAAAACTTCGGGCTGTCTAAAGAACAGCTTGAAAAGGCAAAGGCTTTGGAACCCATGCTAAGAGGGTACAAGTCACCCGGAGCGTTCTCCATCGCCGGGAACTACAATTCTGCCATCATGAAATTGGATGCACGCCTGTCTTTCCGGCACGACAAGGAGGGTAATGTAGTTTTGGCGATACACGGCATCCGTCAGAAGCCGGAACTCGACCGACCGTTCTTCGGGCACGAATTTTCCAAAGAGGATAAGGAGAATCTTCTTAAAACGGGCAACATGGGACGGATTGTAAACCTGAAAAACTATATCACTGGAGAAATGATACCCTCTTTTGTCAGCGTGGATAAAGTGACAAACGAACTGGTTTCCATGCGTGCCAGCAGCGTGCAGATACCCGATGAAATAAAGGGTGTCAAGCTGAACAAGGAGCAAAAGGAAGCCTTACGGGAGGGAAAAGGCATATTCCTTGAAAACATGATTTCCAACAAGAAGAATCCGTTTTCCGCTACCGTTCAGGTCAATGCTGACAAGAAAAGTCTGGAATTTATCTATCCCAACGCCAAACAGTCACAGGAACAACAACAGACACGGACGCAGCAGAACAGCCTTGTTACCAGTGACGGCATAACCATTCCCAAGAGCATTTCAGGAATAGAGCTGTCCCGCCAGCAACAGCAGGATTTAGTCAATGACAAAACCATCTTTGTTGCCGGACTGAAAGACAAGAGAGGGGTCGAATACGATGCTTATATTCAGGTGAACCACGACAAGAAGAAACTGGGCTTTTACAGTGACAACCCCAGTTTTGACCGTTCCGCCGTGAAAGAAATTACTCCCGCCAGCAAGAACCGCACACAAGTAGCTGTCAATTCGGAGGGCAAGACCAACGAAGCCACCAAGAAAGTGAAAGAACCCTTGAAAAAGGGTCAGGACAAGCCCACTGAAAAGCAGAAAACCAAGCAGGATAAAAAGGAGAAACAGGAACAATCCGACAAGCCCAAGCAAAGCAGGGGACGCAAAAGATGATGGCTGCATTCATCCTTATCCTCGTAGTCGGTGCTGTCCTGTTAATCTTTGCCTGTTACAAAACGGACTGGAAAGCCATTGACGAACAGAACCGACAATTTTATGTAGATGGTTATCACATCTATTATGACCGGAAAATCCTAAGACAAAAAGAAGTAGAACAATTAAAATCAAAATTAGAATGATTGCAATAATCGGAGAAAAACCAAGCGTGGCTAAAAGTATAGCCGCCATAGTAGGAGCGAACGAAAAACAAGATGGCTATCTTTCAGGTAACGGGTATCTCGTCACCTGGGCATTCGGGCATCTTGTAGGTTTGGCAATGCCGGAAGCCTATGGCATACAGAGCTTTCGCAGGGAAAGCCTGCCTATCATCCCGGAGAATTTTCAACTTACCCCCCGTCAGGTGAAAGCGGAAAAGGGGTACAAAGCAGATGCCGGAGCGTTGAAACAGCTAAAGGTAATCAAAGAAGTATTTAGCCAGTCGGACAAGATAATAGTTGCTACTGATGCAGGGAGAGAGGGAGAACTTATATTCAGATTCATCTACCAGTATATCGGATGTAACAAGCCGTTTGCCCGCTTATGGATAAGCAGCCTTACCGACAAGGCAATCCGGGAGGGACTGCAAAACCTGAAAGACGGCAGTTTGTATGATAATCTGTTCCGTTCGGCACAGGCTCGTAGTGAAGCGGACTGGATGATAGGCATTAACGCATCACAGGCGTTAAGCGTGGCAGCCGGACAGGGTACTTTTTCTTTGGGACGGGTACAGTCACCCACGTTGGCGATGATATGTAGCCGTTTTTTGGAGAACAAGAACTTTGTCCCGCAAAAGTATTGGCAACTGAAATTACAGGCAGCAAAGGACAATGTTTCTTTTGTCGCCCTGTCCGCAGATAAATACGATATGCAGCAGACCGCCATCGACACGCTGCAAAAGATAAAGGAAGCGGAAACGGTACAGGTGAAATCCGTAGAACGCAAGGAAGTGAACCAAGAACCGCCATTGCTCTATGATTTGACCACGCTCCAAAAAGAAGCGAATACAAAACTGAACTTTTCGGCAGACAAGACCTTATCCATTGCGCAAAAGTTGTACGAGGGTAAGCTAATCAGCTACCCCCGAACCGGAAGCCGTTACATTTCGCAGGACGTATTCGAGGAAATCCCCGAACGGTTGGCTGATTTGGAAAGGTATAGCTGTTTTGCCGTATATGCTGCAGGAATGAAAGGCAAAACATTAAACTCCCGTCCGGTGAACGATGGCAAGGTGACAGACCATCACGCCCTGATAGTAACGGAAAACCTGCCCGGCAAGCTGGAAGCGGACGAACGGGCAATCTATGAACTGATAGCCGGGCGAATGCTGGAAGCCTTTTCAGAAAAATGCGTCAAAGACGTTACCAGTGTAACGCTGGACTGTGCAGGCTCGCTTTTCACCGTCAAAGGCTCTGTAATCAAGTTCGCTGGATGGCGTGCCGTATTCGCCGAGAAAGAGGACGGCGAGGATAACGCCACCCTGCCCGCCATGCAGGACGGGGACGACTTGCAGTTTTCCGACATTGAATTACTGGAGAAGCAGACCAAGCCCAAGCCGTTACATACAGAAAGCAGTTTACTTTCTTCAATGGAAACCGCAGGCAAGGAATTGGAAAACGCTGACCTGAAAGCCAGCATGAAAGATACGGGTATCGGTACGCCCGCTACAAGGGCAGCCATCATCGAAACGCTGTTTTCACGCCAGTATATCATCCGGGAAAAGAAGAACCTTGTTCCGACCGAGAAAGGGCTTGCCGTTTACAACATCATCCGGGATAAGAAAATTGCCAATGTGGAAATGACGGGAATGTGGGAGAACACGCTTGCCAAAATAGAAAGTGGGGAAATGAACCCCGATACGTTCCGTAAAGGTATCGAAGTATATGCAAGGCAAATCACGGCTGAACTGTTGGACGTTCAGCTTTCATTTGCTTCGGGTGGTAATTGTATCTGTCCCAAATGCAAGACGGGACGCATCCTGTTTTATCCCAAAGTCGCCAAGTGCTCCAATGTGGATTGTTCCGTTACCATCTTCCGCAATAAGAGCGAAAAGCAACTGACGGACAAACAGATTACCGAACTGTTGACTACCGGGAAAACCGCATTAATCAAAGGTTTCAAAAGCAAGAACGGCAAAGCATTCGATGCTTCGCTTGCTTTTGACGAGCAGTTCAATGTTACTTTCGTGTTTCCGGAAAAGAAAGGCAAACCGAAGAAATAGAACGAAAATCGTTATATTTGCCACAGAAAGTTTCATTATAGATAGATTTATAATTGAAATTTTTGTGGTTGAAGCACCCGGAGGGACACCGGGTGCTTTTTTAATCATTCTCCTTTATACTGGTAGGTCAGGCAAACGACCTGATTGTCTATAACTCGGTGTTCGGTCAGTTCCCACTTCGACCCGAATGTTTTACCTATAAACTTTATACCGTCACCCAACATGACCGGAACGATAAACAATGTGATTTCATCCAACAGGGACGCTTCAATCAATGAAGTTATAAACTTACCACCACCAATAACCTGAATGTCGGTTTTCGAGCCTGATTTTAGTTCATTGACTGCACGTAAAGGCATATCGGTAAGAAAGGTTACATTCTCCTTTTCGGTCACATTGGTGTCGTAGTGGGACACTACAAAAGTCTTTTTACTTTTGTACGGCCATCCGCCCCAATGTTCAAAAATACAGGTATAGGTATTTACTCCGGCAAGAAATACGCCGGGTTGTTCATAGGCTGCCGAGATTTCCTGTTTTACGTTATCAGGAATCCAGTTTAATTCATTATCTTTTCGGGCAATGAAGCCATCGAGAGATACAGCAATACAAGTTTTTAAATGTTTCATAATTGAGTATTTAACAGTTACTTTTTATAAACTGTTCGCCAGTACATCAAAAAAAAAGAAGCGTGAACTCACGCAACTTCAACGTAGAGGTACTGGCATACCCAAAGATAGAAGCACGCAAGCCCACGCTATGACAAAGCATAGCATAAGCATTGCGCAAAAGCCTCTATCTTTTGAAAAGTGCCAGTTTTCTACGTTAAGACATCTGCGAATAAATATGTTATATATAAAGACGAAATCGCAGAATTACTGTTCAGTCGCCGTTATTTTCTTATGTAACTTTTGCAAAGTTAGCTAAATCCCTGAAATCTCCTGCATACAAAACAAAGAAATCCTGCCTTATCTCACGACAAAACAGGATTAAAACCATTGAAAAGAAAAACTTAATCGGTTTTTTCACGGATTAACTTGTGTACATCCGTGGCACGATAATAACATCTTCCATCCAGCATAAGGAAAGGAAGTATTCCCTTTTTACGGTAACGGGTCAGTGTTCGGGGAGCTACTTTCAGAAGCAGGCACAAGTCCTGATTATCCAGCAGTTCTTCGCCATCCAAACAATTACGTCCGTTTATCACTTTGTCTATTTTCTTGTCCTGCATATCGAACCTATCCATGATACGTTCCATCCATGTGATAAAATCTTCTCTGTCTATATACATAAGGCTGCCTGATTAAATTAAACCAATCATGAAATAACTCTGGTTGGACGGGTCTTTGATGATAATATCCTTTTCCCGCATGAAGCGAATGTAACTTTTGGCTGTCCGTTCTTTTACGTCCAAAATTTGCTGTATCTGTTCGCACAGGTCTATATAGGTTATATGTTCCTGCCTGCCGAACACGTCACGGGCAACGCCCACCAGTTCTTTTTCTTTGCGTTTCTCTTTTTCCTCACGGGTCTTTTCGCCCCTGTAAAGGTGCATTCCGGCTGCCTTGTCCCACGAAAAGAGCATCAAAGGGACATCCAGCGGGCTGCCATCCCTTACTTTCAGGGCTTTCACCACTGAAAGAGCCGGGTCTTCGTCTTTCTCTATCGAGAGGATGGCAGCCGCTTTGCGTTGCAGTTCGGAGCCTAAATGCCCCCGCAGCTTCAACCCGTTGGGTACGAAATGCAGCACGCAGATGATACAGGTCTTATATATTCCTGCCAGTCGGTACAGTTCATCTATGATTGCCACGCTTTCTGCTTCATCGTTCGCACAGCGCACAAGGTCGGCGATACCGTCTATCACTACCAACTGAATGCCGCCATACTGGTAATAATACCTATCCATGCTCTGTACAATGGCGTGCAAGCGTTCTTTGCGGGACATACCCGTAAGGCAGAATGCCTTAAATTCATCCGGCTTGTCGGTCTGTTTCGCCCTTTTTATCAGATTGGTTACATTCTTGAACAGTTGTACTTCCGACTGTTCCGTATCATAAAGCAGCACAGCTTTATGATTCATGTTTTCACATACATTGATACCCAGCGTATCAATCTGCACGTTTACCGGACGGATAGATCCTGCCACGAGTGCAGCCACATAGTTACTTTTCCCGGTTCCCTCTCCGCCAGTGATGCAGCATAAGTTCCCCTGTGTCCCCAATGGGACATCGCCCGCCGAAATTATTTCCTGCGCTTTTGCCGGAGGATTATTAAAATCAATCTCGCACGATTTAAGCATAGTCATTGTTTCATTATAGATTGTATCCAAGAAGTCGATAAATAGTTTGATAAAGTTTTCCCGGCTGTTGCCCGCCCGGAAATAATCGGAAATATCCTTTTCTGTTTTTGTTCCCTGCAAAGGAAGAAGCAACCGTTTCACCCCGTATTCACAGAGTAGTTTCTCATGCTTCTTTGAGCTTTCCATCCCGGTGGCATCCATATCATAAAGCAGGATGATGTGTTTGAACCGGAATGTAAGTTTATAGATGATATTCGGCGGCACGGTCACCGTTTCGCTATTGAAGCAAATTGCATGGAAATCCTTTGCAGCCAGTGAAAGGACATCTTTTTCTCCACCCGTAATAAACAGGGTGTCGCCTTTACTGGGTAACTGTTCCAGCCCGAAGCAATAGTTTTCGCCGATGTTTCCACCATACAGGAAACGTGTTTTTGAAAACGGTCTGTACAGTTTGATGAAACGCTTGTTCTTATACCCGTAAATGGGTTCTTCCTTAGTGGAGGAATAGGAAAAAGGATTACCTTCTGCATTTTCACTTTGGAACTGAACCACCGAACAGACCTTATACTGCTCGAGTATGGCAGGGGTAATGCCATATTGTTGCCAGTATTCCAGTTCGGAAGCGGTAAACTTCCTTTCTTTGAATGTGTAGGGTCTGCCGGAACGTTCCACCGGAACAGATACGGGTTGCTCCGGTTCTTTGAATGTCCGGGGTACGGGTATCGGATTACCCTCTGAAATACCCAGTGACAAATCCCGGTCGATAATCTGCAATATTTCGATGAAGTCACCCGAATTATTGCAATCCAGCCCTTTGAGCCTGCCTACAAAAAAGAAACAGTCGCCGGAATAACTGTCGTTTCCGAAGTCTTTCATCTTATAGATACCACTCCGGCGGTCGAAATAGATGTTGCAGGACGCTTTGCTGTCCTCATACAACGGATTGAGAAAGTTACGACCGACCCGCCATGTACCGGAAATATAGTGTTTGAACACGTTCAGACCGTTATTTGTCCTCTCTAAGATTTCGTCTTTCCTTAACATACAGGTTGTGGTTGGTTATAAGGTTGCGCATGCATTCGTCATTACTCTTTATCAAACGGCTTTCCAGTAGTCGTTTGATTTCTCCGATTTTATAAAAATTGCGTCCTCGAATGGTGGAGTAAGCTATTTCTCCTTTGGAACGAAGCCGTTGCAAGGTGCGGTCACTTATTTTCAGGAAAGTACATACTTCGTAACTATCCACCCAAATATCATCTTCATTCTCCTTACAATCGTCCTGACGGGAAAATACATAGTTGGCAATCACATTGATTTTTGCCATCAATTCCTTAAAGGCTTTTGTTTCTACTGTTATTACATCCATAATTATACTATAATTGTTTGGATGCAAAGGTGCAGGCTTTCAAAAACTAAACTTGCCAAGGTACAACCAAGTTGGTAGATTTATTTTGTGAGGTAAAACAGAGGAAAATAGGGATAAAATAGGTTTGTAGATAGAATTATACCTTTAAAAACAGGAGATAAAAAAACAACCAAGTTGGTATGAACTTGGTTGTTTTAGGAAAGATTTTTATTAGATGTTATCGTCTTCATCCATCTTACGAAGCAGTTTATGTATAAGACTATTCAGAAATGGCGTTCTATCCCTTTTTCTTTCCCGCATAGAAAGATAAGTTCTATAATAATCTCCTAAGTCAATTTTAAAGGACGCTTCGATATAGGTCATTATCTCCTTGATGTCTGCATTGCCATTATTCAAAACACCTGCTGCATATATTGAATAACCTAATTCGATGGCAGCTACTTTAGGGGCAGTCCAACGGAAAGGATTATCAGGTAGTGAAGCCCGGCTACATTCTATGACTTCTTGCTTTTCAATATTTTGTAAACGTTGTTGAAGATATATTTCCAACATATCATATGCCAACATCTTGGCTACTCTATGGTCACAGCAAGTAGAGAATAAAGGATCTTTGTCCAATAGCCCACAATTATGGCACAACTTGTAGTTCTCATGCCCTCTAAGAAAATAGTACCTATCTAAATGAGTAGCTTTAGAGCGATAATATTGGTAAAAGTCAAGATTGGCGTTGCAAAATTCTGTTATTGCTGTTTGTTTCTTCTTATAATGCTCTTTAAGAACTTCTTTGCTACCATTAGGTTTTCTTAATTCAAGTGTATATATATCACTAAAATATATCAGTTTACTTAAAATAAATGGCTTAATATCCTTAAAGAATGATATTTCCTCGTTAGCATCCTGAAATGTATATTGATGGATAAATTCCCTTAATTCTTCAAATAAAGGTCTGATGAAATTAATCATATACAGAGCCTTGTCAGAAGATACATCACTATCTATACAGGACGTTTCTATCTCTGTATTTATTTTATATATTATTTCATTTACAAATTGATTCATTGTTATCTTGAATATTCGATGAAAAAATGTAATATAAGCACTGGCATAAAATAAAAAAAGTATCTTCCATAGCACGCCATTGAAAGATACTCTTTTTTAATTATTTATTTGCTCATCAGACTTAGAGATGCGGACCAAATGCAATCAAAGCTTTAGCAGCATCATTGTCGCAGTATTGCTTGAAATTTTCTATATACATACCCGCCAATTTTTTCGCTTTTTCTTCCCACTCATTCACATTAGCATAAGTATCACGAGGATCGAGAATACCTTCTGAAACATTTTTCAATGTTTTGGGAACTGTTAAATTCATGATTGGAATGTGTATAGTTTCTACATCATCAATAGAACCATCAATGATAGAGTCAATGATAGCACGAGTATCTTTAAGTGAGATTCGTTTGCCTGTACCATTCCAGCCTGTATTTACAAGATAAGCTTTCGCACCGTGTTGTTTCATTCTTGCAACTAATGTTTTTGCATACATGGTAGGATGTAACGTTAGAAATGCTTCACCAAAAGCAGGGGAGAAAGATGGAATTGGCTCAGTAATACCTCGTTCTGTACCTGCTAATTTGGAGGTAAATCCGCTAAGTAAATGATATTGAGCCTGATTCTCATCAAGAATAGAAACAGGTGGCAATACGCCGAAAGCATCAGCAGACAAATAAACTATTTTCTTGGCATGACCTGCTTTGGAAGGAAGAATAATCTTGTTGATGTGATAAATAGGGTAAGACACACGAGTGTTCTCCGTTCTTGATTTATCTGTGAAATCTACACTGCCATCAGGGCATACCGTTACATTTTCCAATAGTGCGTCCCGCCGGATAGCACGCCAAATATCCGGTTCATTTTCTTCACTCAAGTTGATAACTTTTGCATAGCACCCTCCTTCATAATTGAATACGCCATTATCATCCCATCCGTGTTCATCATCCCCTATCAGATAGCGTTTAGGGTCGGCAGATAAGGTAGTCTTACCAGTACCGGATAAGCCGAAGAAAATAACCACATCACCATCTTCACCTACGTTGGCTGAACAGTGCATGGAAGGAATGCCTTTTAAGGGTAAGTAATAGTTCTGCATACAGAACATACCTTTTTTCATTTCACCACCATACCAAGTTCCGCCAATAACCTGCATTCTTTCTGTCAGGTTAAAACAGACGAAAACGTCCGAGTTTAATCCCTGTTCTTTCCATTTGGGATTCACGGTTTTAGATGAATTTAACACAACAAAATCGGGCTCACCATAATTATTTAAATCATAGTGTGAGGGGCGCATGAACATATTAGTGACAAAATGTGCTTGCCAAGCCACTTCCATGATAAAGCGTACTTTCAAACGGGTATTTTCGTTTGCCCCACAGAAAGTATCTACTACATATAATTTCTTTGAAGAAGAAAGCTGTTTCTGTGATAAAGTTTTCAAATCATTCCATACTTTAGTCGAAATGGGTTTGTTTATTATCCCATCCCACCATACAGTGTTTTCCGTAGTGGCATCTTTCACTATATATTTGTCTTTAGGCGAACGACCTGTGAACTTACCAGTATTAACAGCCACTGCACCTGTATTTGTCAGGATACCATTTTCAAAGCCTTCATTAGCAGGATTCATTTCATCCTGAAATAATTGTTCATACGAGGGATTGTGTACAATCTCAAAGTTGCCTACAATGCCATACTTGCTTAAATCTACATTCTTCATACTTACTGATTTATATTAATAATTGACATATAAAAACGTGCTCCGTTCATTTATCGGCGACAAAGTTACTGTATTTCCAAAAAATTCTTTATATTTGCATAATTAATAGTTTTAATGTTATCTATTAAAATAAATAATGGAACTAACGCAACTTAAATATTTTATCCGACTGGCAGAAGTGCTTAATTTCACCGAAGCTTCCAGACAGCTGTTCATCACACAGAGTACGCTTTCTCAAAGTATACGACAAACGGAAGGAGAATTGGATATACAGCTTTTTGAACGTATCGGAAGGAAGGTCTATTTAACGGATGCAGGGCAGGCATTCCTGCCTTTTGCCCAACAGGCTATCATTGAAACTGAAACTGGCATCCAAAAGCTTCGGGATATGCAACATATTTACAAAGGCGAACTTCGCATAGGAGTAATTTATAGCTTGTGCCCTATGCTGGCAGAGAGTATTGTTCGTTTTTCAAAAGAATATCCGGAGATAAAACTGATACTTACACAATCTACTTCCATCAATGATGTGGCTATCATGCTGCATGAGAATGAAGTTGATTTCGCTTTGGCATATAAACTTGATACCTTCTCATCATCGACAGAGGTGGTTGACTTATTTCAAGATCCTTTATGTCTAATCGTTCATCAGCGTTCCCCATTGGCATCACTAAAAAAAGTTTCAATACAGGCTTTGACCCATTATCCACTTGCTCTATTAAAGTCTGGGTCTTACACACGTAAGATGATAGACAAAATGACAACGAAAAGTGGTATTTCTCTCCAGCCAATGGCAGAAACAAACGACACCAATCTGTTATTGCAAATGGTACGTACAGGTGACTGGATAAGTATTTTGTCCCAACATAGCGTTGATAATCATTTGGAGTTGAGAGCAATCCCCCTAAAGGAAAAAGGAGGGGATATGCAAGTATCTTTACTTCAATTGAAAGGAAGGTACAAAAAAATGGTTGCACAGAAATTTATCGAAATTATTCAAAGTGCAACTTCTCATACGAATATACAAGAAGATATTTAGGTGCAAGGTGCAAGGATATATATGTATATATAGCTTGCACCTTGCACCTAAGTTGAAAGATTAATAATCAAAGACTTGCATAATTCAAAATGAATGCGTAATTTTGAACCCAAGATAGATGGTGACAGACACCCGCCAAAAGCGGACAGAAACACTTAAAAAGTCAGTATCCAAATCGTACCCCCTCTAAAGGGCGATGACATATAACATATTGATATTTAGGACGGTGAGCCACGAGGGTTAAAGACCCAGCTGGATCACTTAGGAGAAAAGACAATACTCCGCCAAGCTATGACAAAGCTCTCTAAACTAACGGTTTAGGGAGCTTTTTTCTTACCCCATACGGACAGTAAAAAGAACTTCAAAAGCCAATTTCAGACTAATAATCGTTACCAAATCGTTACGGTATTTTGTTACGGAGAAAATCGTAACGATTTTAATGCTAAGTCATTGATATGTCGCACATTGTCACTCGTTAGTCCGCTTCATTCCGAACATAGAAAACTAATTTTGCAAATTAAAAACGTTACGGTATGAAAAGTACATTTAGAATCCTCTTCTATTTGAAGAAGAACGAACCGAAAAAAGATGGAACAGTGACCATTATGGCACGTATCACAGTCGATGGAGAAACCAAGCAATTCAGCACGAAGAAAACAATTCTTCCTGAAGATTGGGATATAAAATCAGGTCGTGCAGTTAATAAGAGTGGAAAAAGCACCAGTGCCAAAATATCCAAGTTGAATAAAGAACTGGATGACCTGCGTGGTCAAATCTCCATACAATATACCAAGCAGCTAAACAACAACGGATATGTAGAGCCGGAGAAGTTACGCAATAATGTATTGGGTATTGAAGAAAAGCAGCACAGCCTACTCACTTACTTTACGGAGCATAATTTGCAATATAAAGACAAGGTAGGAACAACAGCTACACAAAAGACCTATTCACGTTACGAATTAACCAAGCAACGCCTGATAGACTTTATGAAAGTGAAGTACAGAGTTTCCGACATTCTTATTCGTGAAATCAATGCGGTGTTCATTGAGAACTTCTATCTTTATTTAAGAAACGAACACGGCATCAACAACAACACTGCCATGAAGTTTGTGCAACGCTTCCACTCCGTTCTTATATATGCAAAAAACAGCGGATTGAATTTTGTTGACCCTTTTGGTTCGTTCAAGTTCAGCTTTGACAAAGTGGACAGAGGCTATCTCAACCAAGACGAGATAGACCTTATCTACAATAAAGAATTTTCATCCGCGCGATTGACACAAGTACGCGATATGTTTATTTTTAGCTGCTATACCGGATTATCCTATATCGACCTGTGCAATTTGACCAAAGAAGACATCAAACTCGCTTTTGACGGAAAACTTTGGATAATGATTAAGCGTGAAAAGACAGGTGTAGATTCCAATGTACCCTTGCTTGAAATCCCCAAGCAGATATTAGCCAAGTACGAAGGTAAGATGAAAGGCGGCAAACTCCTTCCCGTTATCAGCAATCAGAAGATGAACGAATATTTGGGAGAGATAGCAGAAGTATGCCAGATCGACAAAAGAATCACCTTCCACCTTGCGAGACATACTTTTGCCACTGAAATTTGCTTGACACAAGGCGTACCCATTGAAAGCGTTTCCAAGATGTTGGGACATACAAATATCCAGACCACACAAATATACGCCCGTGTGGTAGATAGGAAATTAAGTCACGACATGGCAGTATTGGAGCAGAAACTCCAAAGCAAAGGAAAACGCCCAATCGCGATAGTCAACCCCTGATTAATAACAGCGTTCCGGCAAGATACACGATATAAATCCTGCCGGAACCATAAATAGCAAGATATAAATAACTAATTTTACCCCCAAACAAAATCATTATGGAAAGAGGATACATACAAATCACAGAAGAAGAAATCGGCAAACCCATTGTCGAAGTCAAAATAGTAAACGGAACCGTGTGGATGTTCAAGCACGAAATCGCCCGTCTTTTCGACGTATATCTCCAGACGGTGGGCAACAACTTCCGTTCCATCTTCAAGTCCGGCGTGCTTCGTGAAGACGACGTTACGATGGAGCGCAAAATGAAAAACGAAAAAGGTCAGGACATCTACGTTACCTTTTACAATCTCGAAGCCATCATCTTCCTTAGCTACCGCATAGACTCCCGCTATGCCAAAGCCTTCAGGGAATGGGTGATGAACGCCCTTTGCGAATACAACCGCATGGATAAGAAAGCAACCGAGGTAATTGTCGTGTTCAATGCCGACACCCGCCATGCCTCCATCCAATACCCGCAGATACCCAACTAATCTCCGTAATACGGTAAATCAAAGCCTGATGCACAAATAAATGTATCAGGCTTTTTTCAAATCCCCAAAAACCTCTACCTTTGGACAAACTATTGATTATGATTGAGAATCTGGTCGTTTCTGTCCCGTTTGAAGATTTAGACGACGCACCCATATACAACTACTTCCGGCTTTCAGAAATGCCCGGCGAGTTCCTGGTCATACAGAAAGAGGACGGCATGTTCTACTTCCTCTGTTCCCACGACTGCCCGATAGAAAAGATAAGCCGTTCCTTTGACTGGTACATCGTTTCCAAAGACAAATTCAACGACCACCTGACAATCGGCATCGGGTTGGCAGACAAGGAACCGATAGAAGGCGAACTCTACCGCCTTCAAGACGAAACCACCCTGAACCTTTGGCGTGACATACTCCGTTTTACATTCGAGGGTGACTTCGTCCGCCAGTTCTTTCCCTACGATACCTATTTCAAAGGTAAAGTGCGCTATGACGAAGCCTTGTGTTTCTATATCCACGATTATTACCCGATCCGGACAAAAGACCTGACCCCACATCAAAAAAAGGTCAGCAACTTAGTGTTCCGCTTTAAAGAAGGAACCGAGAACGCCGCCCCCTTGCTTGCCAAGATTTTCTCCCTCTGCATCGGTCGTATGCCCTTCTTCAAAGAAATGAAATCTCCCGTCCTGATACCTATCCCAGCCTCTACACGCGAGCGTAATATCGCCCGCTTTGCCCGTTTTTGCAGTCTTCTGTCCCGCCGCCTGAAAGTAGCGGACGGCTTCCGTGCCATTTGGATCAAAGAAGACCGGGAACAACTCAAAGGCACTACCGGACACGATAAACTTTCCAATCTTATTTTTCACCCCGAATACATCAGAAGAAAAGATGTAATTCTGATGGACGACATCGCCACCACCGGTCAGAGCTTTATCCAGATGAAACGTAAATGTATGCAGTTGGGAGCCAATTCAGTCGTGGGTGTATTTTTAGGAAAAACAATTATTAACAAATAAAACAAGAAGACGTGAGTGTATTTATTAGTTATTCAACGAAAGACAAAGATTTTGTAGATAAACTATCTATAGAATTAGTAAAAAAAAGGATTCATGTTTGGCTCGATAAATGGGCTATGAAACCAGGTGATTCATTGATAGATAAAATTCAGGAAGGTTTAACTGATTCTGCTTATTTATTAGTTGTTTTGTCACACAACTCATTAGAAAGTGAATGGTGCAAAAAAGAACTAAATGCTGGTCTAATGAAAGAACTTGAAGCAAGACATGTTGTAGTAATTCCTATTTTATTGGAAGATTGTAATATACCTCTTTTCCTAAAAGAAAAGGTATATGCAGATTTCAGAACTTGTTTTGATGATGGCTTTAGTAATCTCCTAAGATCGTTATCTTCTTTATTTTCAGAACACATGGGTAGAACAAGCACAGATGAAATAATTACAGATTATTCTATTCATTGGGGAATTAACGATAAAGGTCTTTTCTTTATGAATATTGATTTTATTAACTGGTATCAGGCAAAAAGAAAGTCTATACTTTTGCAAATCAATATTGTAGGATGTCAAATTGCCACAGAACGCTTTTTGTTACAACAAGTAATGGGAATGGATTGGCTTATGAAAGAGAGTATTATTTCTATGATGTGTGTTAATCCAACTTTCAAAGAATTAAATATTCTGTTGGAAAATAATACGGAATATAATTTATTAATTTCCGCTAATGACAAAACTGAAAATATAACTTTCACAGTAAAGTTACGAGGAGTTCTGTTAGGAGAAGATACTAGTGATGATATGCTTATTAACTTCATTGATTTCTTAGAAATGTTGGAGTCAAGCAGAAGAGAAAGATTAAAAAAATAATGATTATCTAATAAGAAGGTACAGTTCTTAAAAGCTGTACTTTCTTATCAGAAAAAAAATAATAGCTTAAAATAATCCTGTTACTTGTTTTCCAGTTTCCTCATAGCGTCAGCAAGAGCGACATCCATCGCTTCGTAATGATCGCTATCGTACTTCATTAGTCCGGCAAGCAGTCCGTTCAGCGTGTTTATGGCACTTGTCCCTTCTTCCGAACTTCCGCTCTTTGAAATCAGGTCGATAGCCGCACTCAAATCCCCCCGTAACTTTACGAGGTCACTAACTTTCTCAATTGGTAAGAGGTAGAACAGTTCTCCTTTATCTGTTCCTACAATCCCCTGCAACGGGGT